>Ga0099824_1005405_pt1 | contig 18008 bp, 8 predicted proteins | sample SiratrowhiteBW_FD_76837 | JGI IMG/M metagenome (GOLD analysis project Ga0099824, IMG submission 76837) | Root nodule microbial communities of legume samples collected from California, USA - Siratro white BW | ecosystem: Host-associated > Plants > Roots > Nodule | place: USA: California... | reverse complement strand
TATATATATTTTTTTATTTTTTTTTATAAATATATAAAAAATAAAAATATAAAATATATATATATATATATATATATATATATATATATATATATATATATATAATGTCCTTACTGTTCGTTGATTCATCATTCAAGTTCGCAGTTCAACTATAATTAATAAAGTAATTTTAGAACTATCTTCTTCTTATTACTTTTTTCTTATTAATTTATTTTATTGTTTTAGCCTTGAATAAAAGAAGACTTTAGTTGTTTAATTTTCGCATTAAAGTAATGTTTTATATACACAACTTACGTTTGTTTATTTTTTTTTTAATTTTGTAATTGTCATTTTTTATTGTTTCAATTTTTAATAATTAATTATTTGAAAAATTATTTGATAATAAATTAGTTATTAATATATGTTATTGAATTATTTAACAAAATATTTAATTTGATTTTGTAATTGTTAATTATTTGTCATTTTTTCAATTTTTAATAAATAATTATGTCATTTATCCGAGAAGTTATTGAATAATAAATTAGTTATTAATATATGTTAATGAATTATTTAAAAAATTATTTAATAAGTAATTTAATAAAATATTATTCTGTAGTTATTTTGTTAAGTATATTTAATATGTGATAAACTATTTAGTAGTGTCTTTGATTTTTTTAGAAATTATTTAATTATAAATTAGTTATTATTATATATTAATATGTTTTAAGGTTTAGTTTGTTATGTATACTTTGGTTTTATATTATTTTGTTGTATGTGTATTTATTGTATTGTGTAAAAATAGAATGAGTAAATAAAAGAAATATCATTATTAGATTAAGTAAACAAATGAATATGAAAAGTAAATTAGGACAATAACATTATTGTTATTACATAATGATAAATAAATTATTAATATGGTGTTGTGTTATACTTTGATCTTTTTCTTTATCTTCGAGATTGTCTTTGTTCTTCATGTTCACTAGATATAGTAAGAGCTGGTGAAAGTGGATTATCATCATTGTTTTTCACTTGGTTGTCCTTATTTGAATTATGCGACCTGTGTGAAGGCATTATGGATCGATAACCGTATATGGATGATACTAGACAAAATAGGAGGTTAGTGTCATTGTGGAAGTGTCAAACATTTTTTTTATGGAGAAGAAAATTTTGGCTAGAATGGAAAAGTGGTATAAGTGGACAAAACTTGTAAGTATGAAATTTGGGAAGACATATTGCGTTGAATTTAAAGAGATATATTTTTTACTTTAACAAGTAATTAGATCATAGTTTTAGCGTCTGACCAACCAATGCAAGTGTAGATCAAATACATAGTTTAAAAGCTTTGGGTAAAATATTTTAATAAGTTCTCACGCATTAGTTCTCCTTCTTAGTTTAGTGTAAACAATGATCATATGTAATATAAAAAGATATAAGAGAAAGAGAAAATACACATAGTAATTTATATTGGTTCAGTTGTCATAACAGACTACATCCAATTCTTGATCAAACTAGTCAGGTTCAACTAAGTAGAATAATATTGTGAAGTACATGTCTAGTATTTTTTGGGCTTGAGTATTCTTTATTTGTATGTATTACAAAATTATGAAAAAAAAAATCGCAAATGGGTAAGGCCTCTCATTCAATTACAAAAGTGAGAAATTGACATTGCATGGTTGATCATGATGGAATTTGTAACATATGTAGTAATGGAGAAAAGTTTGATAGATACACGTTGCGTTAGTGAAGAGTAAACGAGAGTTGACAAGTTCTTGCAGTTTGCTCACCAAAATGGGAAACCTATCAATGGACCATATTACTATCATTACATTTGCTGTCTAAATCAAATATGAAAGGATTGGAATGAAGTACGTGATCATTTGTTCTTCTTCAATATGGTGAAGAGTTATACAATATGAACTTGGCACGAATAAATATTAGACAACCCTACTATGTCAGGAACAACAAAAAATTATGAAGAATGAATGATTGATCATTTAGAGAACATGATATGTGATGTGGGTGAAGAAAATTTTAGAAGAACTCATGTGTATAATTCTTTAAAATCTGATTCAGAGCAATAATTGTACTTAGGATGCAATAACTTTAAGTGACTATCAACAACTTTAAAATTGTCTATATTAAAAGCAAGGAGTAGATGGACTTAAAAGTTTCACTGAAGTGCTAGAGTTGTTAAATGAGATGCTTATATAACAAAAACATGTTACAGAATAGTAACTATGACATTGATGTGTATCTTAAGCCTTTGATTGAGGCATGGATGTCTTTGATGCATGCTATGAAGATAATTTTCATTTGCATGCAATGTTATTTTGTGTAATAAATGATTTTTCTACATATGATAACTTTAGTGGTTACAACATGAAGGTTCATTATGCATGCCCTATATGTGAAGAAAACACTAATTATGCTCAATTATGCATGGGGCAGGAGACTGTGTACAATTGACATCGAAAGTTCCTTTCTCATAGTTATATTTATCGTAGAATAGAGAAAACATTTAATAGATGGTAGGAAGATGAAGTTGCATCGACACCTCACAATGGTCAACAAGTATATGATAGTACAAAACATTAATACTGTGTTCGGAAAAGCACAAAAGAGGACCACTAAGAACAAACATTTGTAAGAAACTATTATGTAGCCCGATTTATCTGAGATGAATGTATCCTATTGAGAGATAGATGAAGATATGGAAAGGATATGTCAAGAATCAATATCGGCCAAAAGCTTCAATTGTTGAAAGGTATATTGTAGAAGAAGTCGTTGAGTTTTGTTCGGGATATATGCCAAATTGTGAACCAATAAAAGTTTCCAAAACACAGCATGATGAGAGATGTGAAGGTAAGAATATTCAAAATATGAAGATTAGAAATGTAAGTCACCAATAAAAGTTTCTAAGACTCAACATGATGAGAGATGTGAAGGTAAGAGTATTCAAAATATGAAGATTAAAAATGTAAGTGGAAAAGAATTAGACCAAGAGCATTTGCACATATTGAATAACACTAATGAGGTTATTCTCTACATTTCACAACATATTTATGAAATCAAAGTAGCACTAGATGAATAAAAATGGACATAATAAGACTTTCTTAGCTTGGTTTAAGAAAAAGATTTATGATAAACCTAATATTTTGAATACCTATCCAGATTTTTCTAATTAACCTAAATCTCAGCACAAACCAAAAAATGGCTCATCCTTCCATGCTCTTTGAGTTCTTCCTTTATGGTCTTTTTATATTGTAACTGGTTTTATAACCCAAAATTAAATCACTTATATTTTTACAAAATCTTATGATTATAAAAAAATATATTTGTGCAATTTATATAAAACTAATAAGAAGAAAAAAAAATTTAATATTTAAATACAGGGTCTTCTATAAAAATTTTATCTTCTTATATTCTCTTACATTATTTTATTTATTTAATTATTTTTTGTGCACGTATATCAATCTCATAATATTATTTTATTTAATAGATCTAAATATAAGATTTCATTTTCTTGATTGTATGATAATTATATATATATATATATATATGATATAAATTATTCTTAATTCGTGGAAATTTTTTTTCTCTCATACTTTTGAAGTTTAACCGTGTTATAGGTTTTAGGACCGTTCCATTAATGTTATCACAAATAAAAAGAGAAAAAAATCACAAAAATTACAAATATTTTTTAAAAATATTTTTATATTTATATTTGAACAAATAAATAATTAAATGATTTTCTACCATTAAAAAATTATTTTAAATTTAAGCAACAGAGAAACCTATATTTAAATATAGAAAAAAATTGTAACAAGCCACAAGCTAAGCTACGCCCGCCCCTAAACGGCCGTTTAGGTACTGGTGTGACCCATCTTCATTGGAACCCTATGCACTGCACCATCTCTGCATTCACTTCAGCAAAATGCTGTTAGTGTGACCCATTTTCATTGAAACCCTATGCACTGCAGCATCGTTGCTTTCACTTCAAACTTTTCATTCTCCTGTTCCACCCCTCAATTTCTCTCTCCTTCTGTCTTCTACATTCATCACAATGTCCACCTTCGGAGCCGCAAATACCAATCCCAACAAATCTTTTGAGGTAATAATAATAACGATATTCCCATTCTTCAATGTTGAATCTGTTACATTCTTTGTTCAGTGTTTTATTTTTCCCTCGAAAATGAAAATTTCAGGTCGCCCAACCACCCTCTGATTCAATTTCCAGTCTTTCGTTCAGTCCCAAGGCCAATTTCCTCGTCGCTACTTCATGGGATAATCAGGTTTCCTTCTCTCACTCTTTTAATTAAAATTTTGTTTATTACCAAATGCTAAACCTAAATGCTGAAGACATAACAAGAAACCCTAAATGCTTAAGCTTCATTCTAATTTTCTGTCAATTTCTACTTTGATAGGTTCGATGTTGGGAGATAACAAGGAATGGGACTGCTGTCTCCAGTACTCCCAAGGCTTCCATTTCTCATGACCAGCCGGTAATGAATATGAACTCCAAATTCCAATAGGTTTTATTAGAAAACATGTATTGTTGTTTGGGACTGAAGTGGCATTGGCCGTTGGGGCACTTTTTGAACGTGCTTTTTGTTTTATTTGTGAAGGTTTTGTGCTCTGCTTGGAAGGATGATGGAACAACAGTTTTTTCTGGGGGCTGTGACAAGCAGGTCAAGATGTGGCCACTTACTTCTGGTGGACAACCAATGACTGTTGCCATGCACGATGCACCTGTGAAAGATCTTGCCTGGATACCGGAGATGAATCTTTTAGCTACTGGAAGCTGGGACAAGACCCTGAAGTATGCATCTTGATTATTTTTCTGCGTGTTGAAATTAAGAGGGTTTATAGTGATGTTGTGTTATTATAAAAGGATGGCATGTCTCAGGAGGTTGGTATGAAAGAGCAATTGATATTGTCAAATAAGGTGAACTAAACACACATACTAAGAGGGGCTCTGGATTTAGTTAGCTGAGGTGGCAGGTAGTTCGTATTTTAGGTTGGCAGGGGATTAGGAGGCTTGTGTCTGCATGGGAGATGGTAGTAATAAACATTGCAGTTCTTTAGGTTTGGTGTATAAATGGGCAAAAGAGTATTTTTCCTTGAGGAGTGTAGTTCTTGGTCTTCCCTTTGTCGCTGTAAAGTATACACCTTTTAATTAAATAAAATTTCTCTCAACAAAGATCCTAGTATGGGTTGCGGTGCCTAGTTTAAATGAACCTTATTCTAGTTAATAGATGACATTTTTTTTAAGTGTAAAACAAAGTAACCCGTGTTGTATATAAATTGCACTAGTCAAATGTAACACATGCTATGAACATTTGAAAATTTTCCAAATTTGCTTTGGGATCACTTAAACTACATCTGTTTGGGCCACAATTTCTGTTAATGTTTTGGTGGGGTGACCATTTATTGCGTGCTCGATTCTGAATATTGTAGTGTGCATATGTTTATTATTAGGATAGGCTAGGAAGCATACAAATAGAATAACTGTGCTTATAAAATGTATATCTCAGAATGTTTGGATTCATTTGGAACAGTTTATTCTCACTTTCTGTCTTTTCATGAACTTGCTGAAAGAGAAGTTTAGATATAATAACCATTTTATGCATTATTACTAAATACTTGGTTCATGGTGTGAAGCTTTGGTGAAATGACCATTTTTCCTTCTTTGTTTTATCTTTAAGAAGTTTATGATTGTTTCTTTGGATAACATTGTGCCACTTGTATTGAAAACTTCCAGTGTAAAAAATGGCATTTTCTGTACTATTCTCTTTCCTTGTTATCTCTGTGGTGGATTATGTTGAAGTTTTAACTAGTTAGTAAATTATTTTACACTGTACTTTCTTTATTTTAGGTACTGGGATACAAGGCAACCAAATCCAGTGCATACACAACAACTTCCTGATCGGTGTTATGCAATAACAGTCAAACATCCTCTGATGGTAGTGGGAACTGCTGATCGAAATCTGATTGTCTTCAACTTGCAAAATCCTCAGGTAATCTTGCAATCTTCTTTCTAGATTATTTTTCAGTGTTGTTGTTTGTAGGTTTGTATGAAATAGTTGCCGTCGTAATGTAAATTTTGACTTTTATGCTTAGGAGATGAAGTTTCAACTTGAAATTCTATTACTGTTGTGTAATTTGTGTAACATGAGTGCTAGTGATAGGCTCAGAAGTGCAAGCTTCACTGCATGATACTGTAATTGATACTTTATAACAAGAAAATAACAAGAAATGAAAGATAATCTTATAGTGGTGTCTTATCAGCCCAAATCCACAGGCTCCCCTCACCCGAGAATATTCTCAGTGATCTCACTCTCTATAGCTCCTGCCCACCTCTACACTACTTCCCCTTATTCTTTTTAAGTGATCAAGTGACAATATGAAATCTTTTAATCTTGACTATCCATGTTTGGTTGAACGACCTAAATTTACTCCTCTTATTAAAATCACCTCCACTTGATATGGCCCGTTTATGTATACAGTTATTTTTCCACCTCTTACTTGCTATTTTCACGTGATTTGTTTGTATTCACTTGTTCTATTCTTTTTGGTTTTACATGAATTTAACAAGGAGAAATTAAGAAGCACCAATTTCATATTGATACTTGAGGAGCTATTCATATCCATAAATATCAGTAATATATGTTATTCTGCTAATTTATATTGAAATCCCAACAGACTGAATACAAGAGAATTGTATCTCCGCTGAAATATCAGACAAGATGTGTTGCGGCTTTTCCAGATCAACAAGGTTTTTTGGTATGTATTCAACTGTGACTTACATTTAAATACACCAATAGAAGTCTTATTGTTTCCTTCTTTACTTTATTTAATCTCATTGCTGCTATGATATGGGGCAATTTGGCACATGGTTTAGGCTTACAAATTAATGTTTTGAAGATTCTCTACAGCTCAAGGATGCTAAAACCTATGTTGCAATTATGGAAAATTTCAAATATCTAGGATATAAATTTACAAAATATACATATATAAGAAAATATAATTTATACAAACATGACCAAATTGTAGAAATGATAAAAAAGAAAATACAAAAGGGCAAAACTTATAAAAATGAGTATCTATTTTTTTTTCTTTAATCGTGTGGTACCTCCTGGTACATACCCATGATCACTGGACATGTACTAGGTTTGAGAACATAGCCAATGTGTGTTAGAAAAAAATTATTGTTATCTTCTAGAATATCTTGCACAATTGTTGTCTCTGCTGTACTTGTCAACCATATTATAGGGTCCTAGTGTGTAATTTTCTTGTCAACTTTTTGTATTTCAGATTGTATATTTTTCAATACTAATAGGTCAACTGAGAGTGATCTCTCAAGTATCAGTTTTCTCCAAAACTCCTTATTCTTGACATGGTATGAGTGGTCCAATCCTACTATGCTTGTCACTTCATGCCTATTCAAATCTAATGTTATTCTATTAATATTTCTTTCGTGTGTACCCAGCTTTAGGGTTAGGGTTTTAGGCAAGTTCCTTGCCTCTTTTTGTATCCTATATATATATATACATCAATAAAATGCACAACAGTGTAAGTTGAATACACTATGTTCTATCCATCTTATTTGTTCAAGTTGGTATCAAAGCGGGTACAATCCCGCTCTATTTCCTTCACTGTCTTCAACAACGTCTGCTGTCGTGATTGTTGCTCTCAAGTGTCATGGCCATCTTCTGTTAAAAAGATTTAGGGTTACCCTAATGGTCGTGCGACCAACTGACTAGCCACGCGCTATCACGCGCCAATTTATGCTCATCCCATTTGTGGCATGTGTCATCCATGTGCAACCTTCTTGTTGCGAGAGCCACTTGGCAACACCTCCAACTGACTAGCTGGACTCTTTTGTCTCCATTTCTGACCTCATTTTATTGTTCCAATGAACCTGTGTTGGGACACACGCTCTCACGATTTTAGGGTTTCTCTTCTATGTTCTTAGCTTTGGTCACTATTGGCTTCAATAGGGTCTGCTCCTTTCTTTTCAGCTACTCTGACCATCACAAGTGCAAGGCTCAATTGGAAGAATTATTCATCCTGGTCTGCCTTTGTGGAATTATGGTTCCTTGGTCAAGGATACCGTGACCGCTTTGAAACTGAACTTGGCTCTATTTCTGATGCATACAAATCCCATTGACAAAGACATCTATGATTCTCCTAATAAGCTAGTATCTCTTAAATAAACAATGATATGACCTTTATTGCGAGGAAGCTCAAGTTGTTGTTGATGTGACGATGTTATTGCAAACTAATTCATTGGAAGAAATTAAGAAATTGTACTAGTTGGACATGGTAATAATTTTTTCGTGCCATGAATACAAACTTTGATGATTTTGTGATCAAATTCTATCTACTCAAGAAGTTTGTTTAGTGGAGAGAACACTTTTTGTATATTAGAGACTCCTACCATACAACACTTTTTGTATATTAGTAATTAGAATAGTGCTTCATAAAGAGCAATAACAATGTAAGCACGATAATGGTTGTTGTGGATAAGTTCACCAAAGACAATATTTCATCCCAGCTTCCCATATGATCTAATATATAAGTTCACTAACAATTCTTTGAAAGATTTATTGTGCTCTCTAATTGTCCATTTGTTTGAGGATGATAAGCAAAACTAAGTCTCAATCTAGTTCCTAAGGCTTCTTGTGAGGCTTGCCAAAACCTATAAGTGAACTTAGGATCTCAATTAAAAACTATGTTGGAAGGTATACCATGAAATCCCACTGTCTCCTTGATGTATAGCTGGGTCAATTTCGACATAGATATCCTTAGACTATACTATCACTCAAATTGCATCGATTCCCTTAACTAAATGTCGCAAATTAGCATTGATGTTCATGACAATGCTATCCCATTTCCATTCTGACACCTCCAACTATTGCAACAATCTACCCAGTCTCTGATGCTTTACCTTGGCTATCTAAAATGTTAAATATATTGTCGCAAATTAATTTACATTACCCTTCATGTTAGATCATCAGAAAAATCTGTGTCCTAATACATTTCAGTCATGCCACGATGCAAATTAAGTGATGACAATCTAACTTGAATTAGCTTGATTTAGACTAACAAACTTAAATTTGTTTATATTTTTATGAATTTTAGAGCAACGAGCACAGAATTAAAGATGATCATTAGTAAACACATTTAATCCATAAGGATTGTATGTGTGAAAACTTGCATCTATAAGAACACATACACAAGATTACTAACACAACAAAATAATGAAGATGATAGAACAAAAACTGTTAGAAGCTTATAAACTTATAATAGAATGCAAATGAAACAAGATGAAGAAAGAACAAGAACATCTCGACAATTCAAAGGAAATAAAGAAAAGAATGAAAGAGAAGGACTTATGGTTTGATGAATGATGCCACACCACTTGAAGGAGCTTCAAGATAAGTGTTGATTTCAGTCGCCACTTAATCCTGTATTCTAAGATAAGACCAAAGCAAGAAGAGAACTCTCTTTCAAAGACACTTTAGAAATGTTCTAGAAATTACTCTCTCATTCAATATATTCCAAAAGTTCTTTTACAAGGAGAAGAGTAGGCTCTTTATAGCCTTGAAATCTGAAAATACTAATCCTAATAAAATGTAAATGCACCTAGAAATCGAATGCAAATCAAACCTAGAATGGCCTAACATGTGGCCAAGATTTTGAATTACAAAGGAGGGAAGAAATTTAAAATTCAAAATTAAAAAAAGGCAATGATGGAAATTGAGACATGCTTATCATGTTAAGGTCATGCTTCTCTTGCTACCTTGTATGCACTCCTTGCCTCTTTGTACAACCATTTGGCCGATAATTTGGAGACTTGTTTTGGGCTTGAAGGGCTTCAAAATTCTGCTTTCTTCCTTGCCTTCCAATGCTTACACCCCCTTGTCTTATTGGACTTAACAGGCCCAAATGCAAAATATTTTTTGCTTGTATTTTTGACATGAAAGAAAATGAGAGTAAATTTCTACTATCTAAAATTTTACAGACAAAATAAACTTTATTCTATAAGAATTTATTTATTTATAACTATTTCTGATCTCCCTATCCATGCAGTCATTACTTACTAAGTCTACTCTTGGGACCTTTCTTTAGAATCATCTTCTTGATATCCACATCATCGTATAGGGAGCCTAAGTCTCACTTCTACCAGTATGGGATATTTGGTGGAGTATTTAAATGTTTGGTTCTCCCCTTGGGTACTTATCATTTGTAACTACTTGATTCTGTTTTTGATGCAACCATATTATAAATTGTCACAACTTCATTGATTATGTTGCAACATTCTCCTTTATAGTTCCTATATATTCTGCAACGTACACAGATTACAAATCATGATTCTGTTTTGTATCTTGGTCATTAGACCACTTCAAGACTCCTGAACTTTTTCATTTTCTCTTCACTTTCTTCTTCTTCCACTTCCCCTCAGTTTGTGTTTTCTTGAACATCTCCTTGCTTTCCTTGAACTATATTTGACTTGTATTACATATACAAATTCAAACGTTAATACTCTTGCTTTTCCTGCTGTTATTCTTGTCAAATCCTTGCTGTATATCTGCTGAAAGTTATTCTTTTTGCTTCAATAATTTGAACTTCTGGCATTATGGAGTATTGACTGTACACTGTATCTCTGTAGGTTGGCTCAATTGAAGGAAGGGTTGGAGTACATCACCTGGATGATGCACAACAAAGCAAGAATTTTACTTTTAAATGTCACAGAGAGAACAATGAGATATATTCTGTCAACTCCTTAAATTTCCATCCGGTAGTACACCATATAAAATCAAAATTAGTTTAATTTGTTTTCAAGCTGTAGATTTAATATTCTTCTATCTAAGATCTGATTTTATGTCTTGGCTTTCAGATACATCACACTTTTGCTACTTCTGGATCTGACGGTGCTTTTAATTTCTGGGACAAGGACAGTAAACAGAGGCTCAAGGTTCTTGCTTTGTTTAATACTCTTTTCTTACTTGTCCTTTCATTCTGAAACTGATCTCTGGAATTTCCAGAAGATACTTGTGTTGTTGTTTGTTTCTGGATAACATACTGTTTTTTGTGCTCCTATTTCATAGTAGGACCTCTCTGTATGTATGGCTGAAGACCTGGTAACCAAGATATTACTGTTACTCTCCTTTCTAGCCATTAATTTTCTTTTTCAGGGTGGGGCCATGGGGCACTTAGTCTCTAATTCGCCTGTTATCACTTGCCAGAAAATGGAAGGATGAATTCCTTTCAATATCCAATTTGGATGTTTGTGTTTCTCTTTTGGTTGTTTAAGCCCCTATTACTCGGTTGATAATGTATGAAGATCTTGAAAGTACTATGTGACTCATACGTTCATTCCTTTGAAGTATTTGTTGTTATTGTCATATGCTCACAAGACTTTAATATGTTTGGCAGGCTATGCAAAGGTGTAGTCAACCCATACCTTGCAGTGCATTCAATAATGATGGTTCCATATTTGCTTATGCGGTATGTTCCATTTCCTGTTTTCACTAACCATTCTTGTTTACTTGTACAATTATATTTGCTTTGCTTCATTTCTCGTGACCTTACACTTGAATAATGTGAGGGAACAAAGAAATATTTTATTAATTACAATCATGCTAATTACATTTTCAACTTTATTTGTAACAATCACATTCTCTTAAAAAAGGAAATAAAACCTGCTGGAATAAATGTGTAGATTCTAGGGACCTTATTATTATGGAGATATTAAAATATTTTCATCCTAATAATCTCCTATTTACAACATTGTTCCTCAAGTTTATAAATGACTAGTGTTTATTCTCAACTTTCCTACAAGATCTTGGAATCTGCCTCTGTCTATTATTTTTTATGAAATGGTTGTGAATTTTAATATGCTTGATCCTGTCCTGTTGTATTGGATTATGAGGAATGCTCATGACTGACTTATTATCTACAATACAATTGCATTGGGATGTAAACCTTTATTATCTACAAAAGCATGATCTTCGTCCTTAGCCTTGTACACACATTGACCAAGGGCTCGAAATTTAGCTTCTGCACTTGATCTTATTTTTTGCTTTTCTAGGTCACTAGAGTTTCTCCTAAATGCATGCTATACCAGAGTTAATTTTTTGTGAGTAACATAGTCTGCACAGCATATATCTTCAGGGTCAAAATATCTTCTTTCTTGAAGAGTAGCCCCTTTTCTAGGCTTGACTTGATGTACTGAAAAAATTTTGTGAACTACTTGCATGTGTCTTCCTCTCAGATCATGTATAAATTGGCTATAACACTAATAGCATAAGCAATTTCTAGTCTTATGTGTGATAAATAAATAAGTCTTCCGAACCATCCTCTTGGAAATTGTTAAAAACAGTATAATGCCTTCTTTAAGAGGCATACCTTATTCCTTTCACTATGAGTTTGAAATCCTAGAGGAATCTCCATGCCCACTTACCTTTCTCAAGTTCCATGAAGAAAGAGATTATTCACATCCAATTGATGTAATTCCCATCCAAAATGTGTTTGAACAAGAAATCAAACTATATTCATCTTTGCTACAGGAGAAAATGTCTCCACATAGGCAATTCCATAAGTTTCAGTGTATATCTGTTGCAATCAATCTAGCTTTAAACCTATCTACTAACCCATCTACCTTATATTTCACTATAAAATATCCATTTGCACCCTATAGCCTTTCTATCCCTTGATTTGTCAATGATCCCCCATATTGAGTTCTTTCTAATGCATCCCATCTCCTACCATCTCCCATGTTGAGTTTCTTTCTAGTGCATTCATCTCCTCTCATGGCTTGAGTCTAATGTTCACCTTTTTTGGCTTCTTGGATTGAGGTAGGAATTTCATTGGCATCAATGGTAGTAGCAATAAAGCTTCAATGTTTATTGGAGAGATTGCCAGTGCAGACATATTGAGAAATATGATATTTAACATACGATCTTTTTTCCTTTCTCAACACAATGGTTAAATTCTAAGTAACACTTACCTTTTCACTATTACCTTCGGAGCTCCTCACCTTTGATAATTCTTTTCTTTTTCCAAAGAATGTCTTCTTCCTTACTGTCAATTGGTTCTATCCCATTTATTGGGGGTTCATCACTTAGATCTTGGCAATACTGCAAAGACAAATACAGTAATGATAGGAAGGAGAGATCCTCTTCTAGTTTTTTCCACCTCTAATTGGAGGGCTGATAAAAATGAATTTTATTTCACATTCTCTTAAAAAAGGAAATGAAATCTACGAGAATGAATATGGAGATTCTAAGGATATTTTTCCTAATTAATATGGACATGTTAGGATATCTTTATCATCTACGGTTCCATATAAGGAAACCTACATTTGTTGGTGTGTATGATCTGCATGTTTTGGCTATATAATTGAAGTTTTTGTCTTGCTTGCTCTCGCTTGTACGGCACACATTTCATTCTTCAACTTCATGAACTTGCTTGGAAAATAAGTATAAAGTTAGCTTTTTTTTGTTAACATACCAAGGTGACCCATCCGTTTAATTACCAGCTATTTGGTTCTGAAACCTTCATTCATTTCTTTAGGTTTGTTATGATTGGAGCAAGGGTGCTGAAAATCACAATCCAGCTACAGCGAAGAACTACATTTATTTGCACTTACCACAGGTAGGCCTGTGCATACACATGCATGCTTAAGTTCTATAATCTTTCCATGAACATATTTAACAACTCAATGGATGGAGGAGACTGAATGAATGTAAAATAGTGAAACAGAATGAAACAATTGTTATTCTTTGATTTTGAATATGATTAAACAATGATAGATATGCTTCATCATACGATATTACTGTAGTCTTTCCGTCTCCTGATCAACCCGCTTTTAAGAGGGTACCCCAATTAAGTTGAGGGATGCTTCATTCGTCTCCTGTAAGTATTAACTATCATTTATTTCATATCTTTCCCATTTTAAGAGTAGCCTTGTTTCTCATGTGAACAGGAGTCTGAGGTTAAAGGCAAGCCACGAGCTGGAGCCACGGGAAGAAAGTGAAATTTCATGCTAAAAGGTCCATTTGGTTTTGGCACTCACCGTGATTTAGTAGAATCAGCTAAAATGAGAAAATTCATACTTTGATTTTTTTTTTAATCTAAAATTTTCCTAGGATAGCCCATTTTTCTACCCTACCGCTGTACTTTATCATGATTTAGGTTAGGGTGTTGCCCTTTTATCACATGGACAGTTTCGGATGAAGCTGATATATGTTTTACAGTTTGTGGTAGAGAAGTTTTGTAGGAGGTTCATTTCTCCAAAATCATTTTCAATGATAACTATATTTTCAACTGTACTTTAACATGTGCATTGCATATATATTATTTATTATCAGTAATTTCGTTTTAAAATTTTTATAATTCAACTAAGGACTGAAGATATTGAAATAACATTAAAGATAAGATGTTAAGAAAATTTTCTAAAATAAAATAAAAAAATCTTAATTTCTTAATTAAAGAGTGATAGTTAAAAAAAAAACTTTCAACCTTTTATTATTTTTACTGTACATCGAGAAGCTTATTTAAAAAGGTTTCATTCCAATTAAGTTTTAATGTGGTCCGCTATCTTTTATTTATTTTTTATCATCAGGTGCACAGATGGTAAATAATGAAGTAAATATGATGGGTTGAACAAGGCTTAACTTAAAGAGTGTTGATTAATTTACAATATTCAAAGGTTATTAAGATCGACATGTATTTAAGCGAGTATATATTTACTTTGAAATTAGTTTTTATATTTTACCTTTTATTAATAAATAAAAATGAATATATTAATATGATTTTAATTCATTACACAAAACTAATGTAATAATATTAGCAGAAAATAATATGCATTTCTATTTACTTAAATATAATATTAAGAAAGCTTTGACCTAGTTTCATTTTATGAAAAAAAAATCCCATTTAGTTGCAGTTTGCTAGTTGGCAATACACCCATTAATTGCTTTCTGGACCCATCAATCTTTCAAAATGACAATTCTGTTCTCAGTTTTGGAGAGTGTATGAAGTGTTTTGGAATCACTATTCTAGAATATAATTTCAGACTTATGAAAAATATTTTTTGAAACATATTTTGAAAAAAAAAATACATTTTCGAAATATATTTTGAAAAATAAATTTTGACATATTTTCAAAACTATTTTTCAGAAATATGTTCCAAAAATTTTATTTTAAAAACATGTTCAGTGTTTGCACTTTCTTAAGTCAACCTTCCAAATGTAAAACTATTTTTTGGAAACGGAATTACATATGTTTTCCACAATCTATTTTTTGAAAAAAAAAAATTACACAAAATCGTAACGGCAGTTCCAACTGACCACCTCTTACAAGGTCTCTGCAAACTATGCATAGCACCGAAAATTAACCTTCCAACACCGTAAAACATCTCCTAACCAAAGCAAAGCTTTCTCATCTAAATCCAATCAAATCATTTTTCATGGCAGTAAAAACACAACAACCAAATGAGATCGGGATGGCAAAATGTCTCATGCACCAACACTGACGACGATTCCACTACTTTCGAAGAACTAACAATGACTGTCTAAAACCCTAATTCTTTTTATATTAATATAGAGGAATACTTCTATCCTTTTCTTATATTGATGGGGTACATAATAATTAATGGAGTGGAGAAAACATGGTCTTGTTCGTATTATTTCAGTTAGATGTTTAAAGATAAATTGTTAAGAAAAGTTTATTTTTGAAAATGAATAGTTTAGGTTTGCATGATTGATTTTAAAAGCTTGTTTGATGTTTTTTTTTTTTTCTTAGAACTTCATGCATGTATATTCGTTCTTGTAAGGATTTCAATTAAGAACTTGAACAAAGATCTTCATTAATGTCTCGAAAGAAATTCTCTTAAATAAATCAAACTCAATATTTAATTTCATAAACAATAAATTAATTTTATATATCTCAAATATGAAAATACATGAAAGGAGTTGCAATTCATTCGTCTATTTTTTCTTTAGTTAGGTGTATGAGCAGCTCTAATTACTAAGTAGTTAGAGTTAATTTATGATATTTGATCATTTTGTTAGAAAACATGTAAAAGTTTTTCGAATATTCTAAAAGGATTTTTTTAAGGTGAATTTTATTTAGAATAATTTAAGAATACGTTTTAAAAATATTATTGGAATATTCTAAAAAATTTATAATTTCAACATATTTTAAAACAAAGAATCTCGTTTTTATAAAATAAGATTTTTATTTTCTGTTCTATGCTTTTTTTTTTCAATGCCTTCCTAACTTCTTTTAGTATTATATTTGTCATCTGTTCTTCATAAAATTTGTGTATCTCTTCTTTCTTTCCTTAAGCATATTCTTTAGAAGAACTATTTGTGATTCTTTATCTTGTTCGTTTTACTTTTTTGTATTATCTATAATCGTTATGTTTTAATGCTAAACGCTATTCCAACTCATTTAAAGGGGTCTAGAGCTAGCACCAAACTATAAAACAAAAATATAAGTAATTAATAAAAGACAATAATTATAAAATTTATGTAAATAAAACTACCTATCTATTTTCTTAAGTAGCTTTTATTAATTTTTTAATTTTATTACCTTAAAATGTTTTACTATCAATTTATTCAATTATGTAAAATTTTAATTTATTAGATAATCTAAAGAAATAATTTTTTTATGGTTATTAATTTTATTTTTCAAATTCTTTTTTGTTACAAAAATTTTCAATCTCTCTTACTAGTTCAATTCATTTGATATTTATGAAGTTCACTCAATTTTTTTAAATATTTTTTGTTTCAATATTTACAAAAATAATAGATATTGGAATCATGAAATTTCAATCATGTGTAAAGTTTTATTTTTTTTATAATTAGTTAACATTTATATCATTATTGTTTAGTATTCCATTTTAAGATTTGTGAAATTATAATTTTTTTACTTAAAATTTGATATTGAAGAAAAGAAGATATGTGTTTTTTTTATATTTAATCCTAGATAATATTATGTTTTTTTACTGAGTTTTATCTTTTGTGAAAAAATTATTTAATTTATATTTGAAAAAAAATTGGAAACGAGTACGGACGTAAACACAAATATATTCACGGCCTAACATGTACAAATACATGACATAAATTTCATACTCAATGGGATAAAATTGAGTATAATCAAACTCAAGCTTGCCTCTTAGTTATCATTCTTAGTTGCAAATTATTGACCCAAATATGACATAATTGTAACGTATCATTAGTTAATTAATTTATTTATAAAATTAGAGTAATGTGACCATTATACACTTATACTCTTATAAAATTTAACCATAATTTGATTTCTCTTTTTCTTTTTTAAATATAATTCTTCTTTAATTAAAATAAAGTTTTTTTAAGAAAAAATATCACTTGTATTATTACATAATACCTTTACACTTATTTGATATCTTTATTATATAACGTTCTCACATCTAATTATACATCTATTTTTTTTTACCTAGTAGTAAAATTAAAATTTGATTACATAATTTGAAAAAAAAAACTAGTGAAAAACATATTATAGAACAAATTAACATGTAGTCATTGCAAAACTGAAAGTAACAAGATCCGTTTGAGATATTATAAAAGAATTATTATGTGTGATAAACTTTGTCCTTATAAGTAACAATATTATTCTGAACTTCTATATTTCTATGTAGATCGGGAAATATGATTCTTAGACTCGAAAACATGACTTATATTATGATGGAGAATTGTTAGATATACAATGAAGTCATCTATCTATATAAGTGTGAAGTTTTTTAGTCATTTTTATTAACAAACATAAAGAAAGTGAGAAAAAATATAATAAAATTAATTTAAACACAAACACACACATGCACACACATCCACCCACACACGCACACACACACTCATACACCCATAAAAAATAAACATAAAGGAAGTGAGAAAAAGTATCATAAAATTAATTTAAATAACACACATATATGTAAGCATAATGCAAACGTATGCACACATGCGCGTACATGCATACAC
>Ga0099824_1005404_pt1 | contig 18008 bp, 6 predicted proteins | sample SiratrowhiteBW_FD_76837 | JGI IMG/M metagenome (GOLD analysis project Ga0099824, IMG submission 76837) | Root nodule microbial communities of legume samples collected from California, USA - Siratro white BW | ecosystem: Host-associated > Plants > Roots > Nodule | place: USA: California... | reverse complement strand
TATATATATATATATATATATATATATATATATATATATATATATATATATATTAATCAATAATATTTTTCTTAAATTTGAAGAAAATAATAGTATCATTGAAATTCAAACATCATTGGTGGAAAATTTACTTAAATTCGAACATTGAATTCTTTAATTACCACACCACATTTTACTTTTCAATTAACTTAAAACTTCATTTGGTAGTCCATGTAAGCATTTCCCTACAAATCTCTATTGAGAAAAATAGTTTTCACTTCCATCTAATAAAACTTGCAGCCATAATGAATTATTAGTGTCATATAGTAAAGGATTCCTTTATTGAGTCAAGTTGCTTTAAAATAAAGTCTATCCATCAAATTAAAACAATTAGTAAAAAGTTGGTCTTTACAACATTTAAGATTGTCATGGTCACAAGGGTCATGATTAATTTTAAAGGTCTACTTGGAATTGAATTTCTTACAACCTTATAAAAATTTTAAAAGGTCACAAATATTGAGAAAGACAAAAAGGAGAATATAAGAATTAAAAAATAAAAATTAAGAAGGCTATGGAAAGAGATTTTAACGAATGTAATACGAAGACAAAATTAAGACGAAAATATGACACCATGTTTATTGTATGAGAAGTTACAACTTCGTAAGCTAAAGTACGAACGAGATAGATTCACTAATGAATATCTTGAAGGCAAGGTGTTAGATTGGTGGAAAAATCGGCAAAAATATCATAGAGGTGTAATTTTTTTCCATTTTTACCAAATGTGTGTAATTTTATTTTTTTTTACGAAAATAAGTAAGTCGTGTCACGGAGGCACGCTTTCAAATGAAGAAATTGTGCTACCGTAACACGACTTTAGGCAAATACGAAATTAAAAAAAATTGAACTGAAGTCGTACCACGTTGACACGACCTCAATGTAAAAAAATGAACTGAAGTCGTGCCAACGTGGTACGACTTTAGTAAAAAAAAATTTACACTGAAGTCATGCCATGTTGGCAGGACTTCAGTTCATTTTTTTTTATACTGAAGTCGTGTCACGTTGACATGACTTCAATTCATTTTTTTACACTGAAGTTGTGTTAACGTGATACGACTTTAGTTCATTTTTTTACATTGAAGTCGTGTCAACGTGGCACAATTTCAAATGAAGAAGTCATGTCTCCGTGACACAATTTATTTATTTTTGTAAAAAGAAAATTACACCTGTTTGGTAAAAAATGAAAAAAATGCACCTTTGTAATGCTTTTGTCGAAAAAATCAATACTCAAGATAATTGTCCACACCAGAATCTCGACTTGAACTTGGAAACCTAACAATTACTAAATATTTTGTGATTAGTGTGAGAGTATATCTCACTTAAGGATAAATATGTGTTCTATATGTTGATATAAATTCATTTTACAGATGTAATTAATATCAGTTTGAGTGAGACATATGTATTCTTAGTCACTTTTAAATTAAAGAAATATGGATTCATATATCGTTAAATACGATGACTTCAAATTTATTCATTGAATTATACAAATAATTACATAAGGTACATATAAAAATGGTATCCAATACGATTTTGTAATTGAGACTTTCTGGTTGTATGTTGATCAACGTGATCAAGGATATTGAAGATTGAGGATGATTTTCTCTATATTGTATTTTGATGATGAAACGACTTTGTATTAAATATTTACAACATTCGTGTTAAAAATGTGTGTGAATTATGCAGATTTATATTGAATAAGAAGCGTGACCATTAGTCTTAATTTTTTTCTGAAAATATTTAAAAGAAATTAATAGATTATCTTAATATAATAAATTATCTCTAGTAATAATTGATTAATTCAAAATAGTTCCATAACATCGTTAACTCACAATTGATTATTCTTTTACCTAATCAATTCTATCATGTTTTAACTTGGACAATACACTATGTATTTATATCTTTCAATAATATAATATAGGAAGTTTAATCACTTATACAAATTTTTGTTATTTAAAAAAATATCTAAAAGTTCAAGTAAGGTATAATAAATAAAAAAAAAACAAACAATTGACCTATCATTGACTAAGTATCCCAACAAAAACTTTTCTTAATTAAATTATAAAATAGTTTTAGTCTACTTTTAAAGATTTCAACTTTTTACAATAAAATAAAACAAATTAAAAATTTTAACTCATTTTTCATTTAAATTATAAAAATATTTTTTTTAAATTTCAAAAATAAAAAAAAATTAGAAAAAAATTATTAATGTAAAAATATAATATTAATTTAAATTATTCATGTTATATATATATATATATATATATATATATATATATATATATATATATATATATATATATATATATATGTGTGTGTGAATGTGTAAATAAATGTACAAAATCTAAATAGGGTGTTCACATAGTGTTTATTACATAAAAAAGTAAACATTTAAAACTTAAAAACAAAATTAAAATATGAAATACTTTTATCTTTTATCTATATTTAAATTTTTCTTTTTATCATATAATTAACCATATTAAAATTTAGAAAATATAAAACCCCTTTATTTTTTGGAGTACCTCCAAATAGTCATTTGTAAGTATCTCCCTTTAAGGCATTATCTCAGATCATATTGTTTTCTTTATTTTGCACTAAATAAAAAATCATGTTAAAATTTGATCCAAAAAATTTAAAATTATAAAATAAAAGAAAAGATGAAACACTTCATGTTACGGCGAGTGCAATATTATCATTCAGAGCTTCACAAAAGTGGTTGCTAGCTGCTCTGTAACATTAGCCGTTACCCCCTCAGTCCGAACCCACAGCAAGAGAAGAGGAAGAGACATGAAAGCCCCTTCTTCTCTTTTCCTCAAAGGCCACGTCTTTCCTTCCTCTATTTCTCTCCTCACAAACACCAAAAGTAAGTATCGCTTCATTCCTTCAATTTTGTCTACTTTTGTTTCAGCCTTCAAATTTAATTGGACCATTCCATGCTATAACTATAGCTTCAGTGAACTTGAATCTGTTATTTTGTTGGGTTAGTTTGTGTTGATACACTTTAAAGAGTGGTTTTTGCTATTGGGTACATAATGCAGGAACACCTAATGTAAAAATGCACCCCATTTGGTTCTTATGTAAAGCCATCCAAACTAACTCATATGAAATTTCCAATGGAAGCTATCATCCCACTGTGCAACACCCAACAGAAAAAAATACAATGGTATGTGCCTATGTAATATGTGCGTATGTAATATGGGCTCATATGTATGTATGTATTTAATAGTGTTTTTGTGGTAATTTGGGAGGAAGATTTGCTTGAATGGACTTTTGAATTGTAGGTGAAGCCATCTAGGAAAATTGAATCTATTGGGGCATTTCAAAAGTTGCCCATAGTGATGCCATCAATTGACATTCTTGGATCGGCACTGAGAAAGGCGAGGAAGGTTTCTCCAACGAAAGGTTCTTGGCTGCAGTTAGTTCTTTGTTTCCAGGTTTACATTTGTGTTTACATCTTAAACCCTATGGTTGACTCTGACTTTAGTTTGGTTAAACTTTAGGAATTGCCAACATTGCAAAACGGGAGAAAAACAAGGGGGCAAAGCAACTTGATGCATTGATGAAAGTATGTTCGTCACTTCTGAATATGTCATGCTTTGACCTATAATGTGTATTCTAGTTTCTACATTTTATAGAAAGAAGAATGTATCATAAGTTAACGGCGCAGCTCTTGTTAGGAACTAGCTGTTCCCTTGAGGACTTATGTGGAGAATTTTCCTAACAAAACGTACCTTCATCCTTATGAAAGATCTCTGATTGAGCTGACTCTTGGAGATGGATACTATGAAATGGTAAGTTAGTAAAACAGCATTGCAGCACTAGACATGTTTTGTAACTTCCACTAGTTCATTCCCTTTGTTATTACATGACATATAATATTCTTATCATTATTTATCATTCCCAAGGCTGCATGGATGCATACTTTTGGATGATCGCTGCATTCTTAGAAATTGTTATTTTATACTTTGTCTAATTTGTTTTAAATTTTTTTTTAACAGGTGCTACGGAAGGTAGATGGTTTAAGGAAAAGAGTAGTATCTATTGGAAAGGAACATGCTTCACTTTGTGCTAAGGTTTATTTAGTAATTTACATTTGATTTTGATCTATTTCTTGGCTTGGTAATTACGTAGTTGTCATCATGCTGCTTGAAAGTATTATTTTAACTGATATATATAGTCTTAGTAGCGAAATTTGGAATATTTTATGCTAGGTCTTGATTCAATACTAATTTGTTCTTGTTGAAGGTATGAAATCTTGTCTTCCCAATGCAAAGATTTTATGCTATTTAACATCTTCGAAACAGAGATTTTTTATATAATTCGTATGGTCTTCATTGCTTTATCCTTAAAGTATGAAGCTTGCTTATGTCACTATTTGTACCATCATGTCAGCCTCAGCCTGTTATTTTTATGAATTGAATTCTTTCAGATGGACTGTTCGATTGTCTCTTTACGTTATCATCTTGTTAAATTGGTGATTTTTTTGCATCCTTTGCTTTGTTAACAAGATTGATTTTATTTCATCCTGTAACAGTCTTCATCAAAGCGAGAAGCAGAGGAAAGGTTGAGTGAGGTGAGGTGTAGATCTTTTGAGGAATCATCTACCTCCTAATTTTTCTGAAGATTTCAGTATGTGCCATTATTTTATGCAGGGTCTTAAGAAAATTGAAGAGACTTTTGCTCAAGAAAGAAAAGTTGTTGATGATTTGTTAGACATAGCCAAGGTATTCTGCATTTTCAACAAATGAAATGCTTCTTTGGTTTTGTCTGTGTGTTTTCTATGAAAACATACATATACAATATGGGTGACCTATGAATTTTTTTTTTCCCCAATAATATTCCATCCAAACTTAATTTATATTATCTAGCTGATAGTTATAAATTTTACAGACTCTCAGAGCAATGCCAGTAATTAATTTGGAAACACCAACTCTGTGTCTTGTTGGAGCTCCTAACGTAGGAAAATCTTCTTTGGTCCATGTACTGTCTACCGGCAAGCCTGAGGTATGCAACTAAATGTTAAAATATTTCTTTGTTAAATTGCATTAGTCTCTTTAAAAATCTGGCTTGAATGGAATTTTTCATCCTACTAAGTATCCTATCCATATTTCCAATAAATGTACATCTCTTTCAATTTCCTTCTTATTTGTTTGCCTAAAAGATTAAATATGCATATGGTGATGAATCAGGATACAATCACCTTTCTTAAAATTGCTACTAAAGGATAAATATTTCTATTTTGTTACTTGGTTTATCTGTGACCATTTCCAATGGTTATGTGCTGCTGGTTCAGAAATGTTCAAGCGCCTTATGTTACAATTGTGCTTTTTCTTTCTCTTGTTCTTAAAGGAATGGTTTTTACTAGACTGTGAGGTAGCACTTTGTATATATAATTTCCCTTATCAATGTATATACAGTTAATTGGATCCTAACTAATCATATGTACAGTGAACCCGTACTAAACTAAGTAAAATCTTGACATATTTTGCTTCAAGCTTAAGCAAAACTTCTTAGTTGCTGAGTATTTAAAGATTCCATCATTCATTTCTCATTCTTTTTCCATTCCTTTCTATCTAAAATTTCAGGTTTGTAACTATCCCTTCACAACACGAGGAATTCTCATGGGTCATATTATTTTTAACCTTCAGAAGTTTCAGGTTAGTAAATTTTGACTTTTTTTTTTTTTTCTTTCTAGCATTTTTTTTCTCATTGTGAACTGCATATCATGCAGTTGTAATTGTATACCTTGCATGTCTGTAGGTAACAGATACTCCGGGCCTGCTGAGGAGGCATGATGGTAATTAACATTTCATGTGTTTTTCTCAGTTTTCTAACAGTACTTATTTTTCTTATTTGGTGAATGTTATATTTCCAAAGTTTTTCTTAGGGAAATTTCTTTTTAGTCCACGACTGGTTTTAGGATCAGTTTTCCTAAAGAGGAAGGTATGGCATAGAGGAGTGTGGACAGTGACGTCAATTTCCATTTTTGCCTTATAAAGAATTATGGGAAATGTCCTATTGTTTACGGATGGTGGTAGCAGGATCACTTGGTTAGTTGGGGGAGTTGTTGTGGACCAGAAAGAAATGAGATTTTCCCCAGTAATTTGGTTTAGGGTTTATACTGTATAAATAAATGGCTATGGCGTTATATTTTGTTTGACAATTTAGAGTAAAATTGACTTGAGGGAAAGAGTGGAACCTTCAAACCTTTGTACATGTGAAAATATTTGCTCTGCATTTTACCCTGCTGTGGGAAAGAACTAGTGTTTTCATCTTCTGGTAACAGTCATAGATTTGTTTAGGAACTTCTATCTGTTACGAAAAGAAAGTGGTTTGCTTTTTCGTTTTCTTGTAGGTGAATTCCTAATCATTCTGAATTTATAATTCTCTTAATTAACGATTTATTATTTTTACTATTATTATTATTATTACTATTACTATTATTATTATTATTATTATTATTATTATACTGAAAAAAAGTATAGAAATGGCTTTCAATGGGAAACCTAGGCTGCAGAAACAGGACTTACTGAAAATTAACTTGGTTGAAAATTCGCAGGGGCTTTACAAGTTGGTACATTATAATACTATGGGTTGTTGGAGTATCTTAGGCCTCCTGTACCTCTTAGTTAGCCCTAATAAATCACAATTTGTGATTTATGAATTGATTTTACTATTGATTCAGTTTTCCTTTTTATTTAGTTAAGTTCAATCATTTCCACCTTTTAATTTGTTTCTCTTGTTTGGATATTTAGAGGACAGGAATAATTTGGAAAAGTTGACTCTGGCTGTCCTTTCACACCTGCCAACAGCAGTTTTGTATGTCCACGACCTTTCCGGGGAGTGTGGCACCTCACCTTCCGATCAGGTGGCTTCTTTGGCAACTGAATTATTAGAACTAAAAATAAGTTTGAAATATAAATCTTCTTTAACTATAAAGGTAATCTGGTTCATTGCTTTCAAACTTATAATGCAAAAATTACAATTTTAATTTAAGTGGTTGAATCATGTACTTATCTAGACTATATAGGCTTAACTTGGTCTGGCTCCATTAGAATTAGATGCCAGTGAAAGACTTCTGTTTGTGTTCAATTTCAGGGATTCTTCATTCTAATGTATTGTGGGGCTAGCGATTTTTGGTTATTTATTTTGTAATTACTTCCATGGAAACCTATGAAAGGTATTTCTGATAGCAGTCAGAAATGAAACAATAACAAAATTAGAGATGACGAAGTAATAGGGATGGACTGGAGTGAGGATGGTTGATAGGCTGCTCTATACTGTTCATCTGCTCCTAACATTTTTTGATTTATGCATACTACTGTAAAGGGGACAATTTAAATGCTGCCCCTTCTTTGAGAAAGTTCCATTGTTAATGAGCTACGGTCTCAGTTATTGGACTCGTGTGCATTACAAAAGAAGGGTTCATTAACCTTAATTTGGATGCAGCACATGAGATTCTGTTGCTTTTGGTTCAATTGTATAAAACTAGTTGATCCCTACAACAATCCTTTCAAACTGTGGAGAGAGATTATGAATATAATTTCTATTGCTGTCGGCAAAATATCACCAGCCTATTAAGATCTTTAACGGAAAATATTTAGACTGTCATTCTAGTTAAAAGTGGTTCCAAACTCAATAGAGGAGTGAATTGAGTTGATAAAAGATTTTCAAAAACATTTTACAATTCTTATCTATGAAGAATGTTTGTTAAAGCTATTTAACGTCTTTAAAACTTAAGGACTTGATAAATGATGAAGAGTACTAACACATCCATGTTGATAGTATTTAAGATTGCAATGTAAAGTAAATACACTGGAAAATGGATAAGATACGCATATAGAATGGGAGCTGTAGATTTATTTCAGTTCAGCTACTTCTACCCAGATAACTATTGCTGCACTTTTTTTTTCTATCACGGCTCAACATGTGTTTGTTTTCTTGGACAGTTTTACATGTAGTATAGATGAAAAGATAGCCATTTGAGGTTGTAAATGAAAGAAACTAGCCATTACAAGCTAAAAAAGGCCACTGTTTGGGGTTGATGGGCATCTGTTCTTGGTCTGTTGTGTATTAAGCATTACTTCCTTCCATTCTTGCTTGTGTAGCACCTTGCTTACTCAAAAGGTGGAGTAGAAAATTAAACAGTTCAAAAGGTTGGTCCTAAGACGATGCTATTATTCTCAAATTGTGTGCCACAGTGCTGGCTTATGGTTGTCTATGTGTAATTGTGTACTTCAGTTTACTGGAGAAACCTTGCCGTCCCATTGGGTAATTGTTGGCAAATGGTCATTTATCTGTATAATTAATCTGAAAATTTTTACACGAACAGAGACAGAAGCTTTTTGGTTATAACTTTTGGTTATTATTTTCGTTTTGGGGTAAATCAAGGTTGGAGATGATGGGCTATAAAAAGTCTGAAAATGAAAATCATTTGAAAGTTTTTGACTTTTGATTAGGCATTCAATTGATGACGGTTGGTTATGCAGTTTTCAATATACAAGGAACTAAGAGAAAGGTTCACTGGACATTTATGGCTGGATGTTGTGTCGAAATGTGATCTGTTGAAGACTTCTTCTCCTGTGGTCTATGCAACAGATGAGCATCATCCCTCAGAACTTGAGCTTGAGAACTACCGGAAATCAGGTCCTGATGGAGCTATTAATGTATCTGTGAAAACACAAGAAGGGCTACATGAGGTGAGGAAAATCTATTCTAATTTTCATATTTTTGACTAGAATCTCTACTACGATGGTTGTTTGTTAGAATAAAGCTATAGAGTTAGCTAAACAATGACCACATTGAAGCTGGTTTACAGAATTCTTGTGAAACAATAAATTTTTTTATATTATAGTAGCTGTGCTGAAAGTTTTGCAGAATCTCAGCCTAGTAAATTATAACAATTTTTTTCTAATAAATCACACTTTTATGAACAGAACACTTCTTTTGATGATAGTCATATTGGCATTCTTTGTGCTCCATCCCATTTTTTAGTGCATAATGCATCCTTTTGAGAACTGCTAATCTCTTTGGTATGATGTAAAGCCATTTCGCTCAGTGGGTTTGAAATATGCTCAATCACATTACATTTTTTTGAACTAAAATTATGTGTCTTGATAGATTACAGTGAAATTAGTTAACTGAAAATCTAACTGTATTGTTGATTCTGGTAAAGGCAGTTACAGTCAGTTAAGAGTTTCCTATTTATAGTTGACTAAGAATGAGCTTATTGATCAATAAGCGTTGTGTTGCTTTTGTTGTGTAGTTGAAGCAGAGAGTGCATGAACTGCTTAATTTGCAGATGGCCAAGATAATAGATACAAGCAACAACCAGGAGAAGTGAAAGGTGCCACTCCACTGAGGTGGAAATCCTAATTTGTGAAGAAACTTCCTGGTCAAATAGGTATGTCTGACACCTTCATGAGCCTGAATATCTTATAAATTAATTATGCAGCTCTATGGCCAGTCTAAGATGAAGAGAAGCAAAGGCTTCATTACTGCTCTTCAAGCAATTAAGCATTGTACAGTATTTGAGTGGTAGACTGAGCATAGGAATTTTCCAGAAAATGTTTGGTCACCTATTAGATTTGTTGAGAAGATCATGTTCCCGTATTGAACCTTCTTGAATAAACAAGAAATGGTTGTTTATCAACTTTCCAGTCCTTTGGTTCTTATAGGCTGCATGATGTGTCTTAACTTTTTAAGTCCGTATTGTCAGAAGTCATCATAAGTTGATTAAATGTTAAATCTGAGTTGATATTAACTGAGATATATTATAATGTATTAATATATTCATAATATTTATAGATTGATTCTTATTTATTTACAAATCATAATTCTAACTAGTTAGGAAACAAATCATAGGGTTAAGAAATATGGTAATTTATCCTAAAGATAAAGATTTGAGAAGGTTTTTGAGCTAGCTTCTAGTTTTTTCCTAATGAAAAACTTGTTTGATCTTAATAAGAGTGTTGGATAAGCAAACTTTTTCATTAGTATGTAATGTGTTTTGAGACGTTACTAGAAGCAATCTCATTTAAGACACTATTAATTTTTAATTTTTTATATTTATTCATTTTTTATCCTTAAATTATTTGTTAAATTTCCCTTTCGATATTTTTATATTAGATATGTTTAAATATATGTGTTATTTATTATTGATAATTTTACTTTATTTTAAATTTGATTAAAACAAATATTTTAAATATAGCCTAAGATGAATAATAGAATACGTATCATAAAAAAGTTCATTTTAAAGAATAGTATATAACTAAGGGATTGTTTTGTGAATAAAAAATTATAAAATTTAAAGTTAACATGCCTATTTTTTATTTTATATTTATGAGTAACTTTAATACTTAATTTTACTAAATACTTATTGTTAGAGTTGTACGATATGATAAAATTCTAATCTGTTTGATCAATGCAACTTAGTCCTAACTCATTAACGTAGTCTTAATAAGATGCTCTATTTTTTTTATCATAACAAAAAAAAAAAATACAAAGTTTTGATTTTTTAATGTTTTCTTATCTAAGTTTAATAATCAAATCAAACTATTAAGTAAAAACAAGTGTAATATTCATATAAACATAAACCGTTAAGTTTTAGAACTCTACACTACATATAACTTTTAAATGATGTTCACAATAATAAGCTCACCGTAGAGAACACAAGTTGTCAAAGAAACGACCATTTTTCTAAATTTGTTAGACTGTCTAAATAGTCATCACATATTTCCATCCATATTAAGTACAAAAGTTACTTTAATCTAACAATTTGAATGCTAATGAGAAGTACATTTGAAAGGCTACCAACATATGCTAAAATTCTATATTCACAGAAAATCAACACACAATCTTTAATGATATTTTTTAACCTTAAATTCTAAATCTTATCTTTTTCAAGAGCCTTATAAATATAAGTTAAATATCGTAAAATCATCTAATGCTCTTACATGAACTTAATATGTGCTGTGTATTTTAACTTCAACAAATTGTCTTATAAATATAAAATTAGAGTGTGTTTTTTAATTCTTCACATTTATGAAGTTATCTTCATGATAAATGTTCATTTTTATATCATCTCTTTGAGAATTATCCAACTAATATTTAAAAGAACATTTCTTGTTGTAGTGAAGAGTGACAATTATAAAATACTCGTCAAAGGTAGAAGAGGCTTAATGTCAAGAAATCCAAGTATTTTTTATCTTAATGAAACGAAGATAAGAGGAGTTGTTGTAACCTTTTAAAGGTAGAAGAATTTCACATATTTCAATTAGAGTGAACCAGCATAAAAATCAAATGTTTTTTTTCCTTTGCTATTTTACTTGTACTTGATTTTGTTATCCTTTCACAAGTCTTTAATAATCTTTTGAAAACCCATAGATTGTCTACTTAATAACATATTGCGAAAAGTTTTTCAAAGCATTTTAAAAGTTCTATTCAACTCTCATCTAGAGGTGACCTATCCTTTTCAATTTGTACCAAAGCTAACCTCTTAGAGCTAGGCTTTTTGTAGATTAAAGGGAATGATCCAATGCTACTAATGGATAATGAAGGTGGAGATATCAATAGACCACATCTCTTCAAGGCTGAGAGCTTTGACTACTAGAAGTAGTATATAATTGTGTTTATTGAATCATGCCATATAGATATGATGGATGTGGTAAGAAGACCAATTATATTCTAGTTGACGATAATGACAAGCTCATACCTAGAAAAATGTTATGGATTGATGAGCAAAAGCAAAAATGTATACTACACTGAATGAAGAACTTTCATGTGTGCTCTCTCTAATACTTAAGGGTCCACACCTTTAAGAGGAACCAAAGAAATGTAGAACACTCTTAATGTAACATATAAGGGTTTCGTGGAGGAAAACATTATGATAATTATAATCATATGGGAAGACTTGGCGAGTCTAGCTTTGATGACAAAGAGGTTGAAGACATAACAAATTCATACTTAGTGGGTGACACGTCATCCAAACCTTCATCAGACAACTCCATTGACTAAGTAGACTTATCTGACTTTCACTAAGTCATTTATGCACATCATGAACCTTAATCAAACTCATCTCTCCTTTTCAAAGCTTATAAATATTTTACAAGAGAAATAAATTTTTGTCCAAACAAAATTGAGGTTTTAAAACCCAAGTCTACTTATGAGAAAATCTTATTAAAAAAAGAAATATTTGCTATATGTTTATGAACAACTAAAGAAACAACATGAAATCATGAAACAAAGCTATACTACTCCAAGCTTAAAGTTTAAAGAAAAATAAAATGAAAATATGTCTTTTATTTAAAAAATCAAGCAACTAGAAAAGATACTGTCTTTAGAAAGTCATGTTATAAAAAAATGACTTAGTTAAACCAAGAGGAGGGTGAATTGATTTTAAAAACTTTTTTTGAAAACATTTACCTTCTTGGGATTTTTTTTCAAAATCTTAAAGACTGAAAAATGAAATGCATTTTCAATTGGAATCAAATTTGATATAAGAAAAGGAAAGCAACAATATAAAGAATAAAGGAAAAAGAAATAAGTACACAAGAATTTATATTGGTCCAGATCTACTTGATCCTAATCCAATCTCAACTATTCAACCTAAAAATTATTGATTCTACTAACTTTCTCAAATATTACTACAACAATCAACTCTTAAACTTCTTGAAGAGAATACAGAATCTTGATATTTAGAAGATATACCACACTATCAACTCTCACACTTTGAGATGATCTATTGTTTTATCAACTCTTAATCACCAAAATTACGTACATGTATAACCAATCTAGAAATTATAACAAATTACAAAAAAAAAAGGTTACAACATAACAAAAACAATTCTTTGGAGTACACAAATGAGTGTATAAAAGTGTTAAGAGCTCTTTGATTGCTTTAAAATCTTCTCAAATTCCTGCTTCAAAAATGTAGAGTCAAATGCTCTATTTATAAATTTCAAAAATCACTAGTTAAAACAAATTTTAACATATTTATTGGATTACTGTTCACTTTAATTGATTACTCTATATAAATAAGTTGAAATAAATTTTTGTTTTAAGTTTTTAATTCATCAAATAATTGATTAAATTAGTTTTTCATTTATTACTCATTATTACTAGAGCATGTTTAATTGATTATGTCAAGATTGTTTTATTGTTATCTAGAAAATTTTGGAAATACTTAACATGACCTTTTGTTTTAGGATAATCAATTAACCTATTTTAAACCTTATCAAAAGAATTTAACTGATTAATCAACTATTTTGATTATAAAATATTTTCAAAACCATTTTAACTTATTTTAATCTGGTTGTGTGTTGATCTTATGAATATTTTTGTGGGAGAAACTTAGAAACAAATACATAGAAAACCTAAAAACATCTACAACATCATCTTCATTCTTCATCAATCTTCATCATCAAAACATTATCACTTGAGGCTTGAGTGTCTTCAAGACTAACAGATCATTCCTTAGGAGTAGAGTATGGTCATTAAGAATGAAAGTGTGAGGAAAGTCATATCCACTTGGTTAAGCGAGGAGTGACTTGTTAGTCTTGAAAACACTCAAGCCTCAAGTGATGATGTTTTGATGATGAAGATTCGTGAAGAATGAAGATGATGTTGCTATAGATGTGTTTAGGCTTTTTTGTGTATTTGTTTCTAATTGTCTCATGTAAAGGTGAATATAAGATTAGCATACAACCAAATTAAAATGAGTTAAGATGATTTTGAAAATGTTTTAGAATCAAAACAATGGATTATATGATGATTAACAATTTAACCATTTTTATAAGGCTTAGAACAAGTTAATTGATTATCCTATTGATAACAAATTAAAATAGAAAGTCGTGTTAAGTGTTTTCAGAATTTTCAATATAATAATCAAGTACAATCCATTAAACACACTTCACTGATTAATCAATTCTCTAATGAATTAATCCATTAAGAGAAAACTTTTTTCAACTGATTTACATAGAATTATCAAATAAAGTGAACAATAATTAATTAAATACATTAAAACAAGCTTTTGAGCAATGATTTTTGAAATCTATAAATAGAGCACTTGACTCTACATTCCAAGTGTGAATTTTAAGAACAAGATTTTAAAGCAATCAAAGGACTCTAAACATTTTCATACACTCATTTGTGAACTCCAAAGGTTTCAAGAAAGTTGTGATCAAGTGCTAATTTTGTGAATTGCTTCTGTTGTGTGGTAACATTTTATGATTTGTAATTTGTTGTGCTTTCTCGATTAGTTGTCCAAGTTTGTAATCTTGGTGATTAATAGTTGATAAAGCAATAAATCCCTTTTCAGGATTTAGGGTTTGAGAGTTGATAGTGTTGTATATCCTCTTAATATCAAGAGTGTTGTATAACCTCTTGAGGGGATTCAAGAGTTGATTGTTGTAATAACTTTCAAGTAAGCTAGTAGAACTAAGAATTCTCAGATTGAATTGTTGAAACTGGAGTAGGAATACGAGTCAGTATAAATTCTTGTGTGCTTTATTTCTTATAACAATTGACCTTAGAGGCGGTTTTTGAAAGTTAATCAAAATGATGATCTTGTCTTGATTGACTTTGATACACTTTTCAAATAAGACCACCTTTGTTTTGTGGGGAAAATTTACTGGACTGGAAAAACAAAATGAAACTACTTGCATCATCAATTAGTTACAAGGACTAGAATTTATTATAACTAAGTGCAGGATGAGGTATTTCAATAAGAAGTATAGGCAGAACCTAGAGTAATGAACCCATCTTTTCAGCACTATGTATGGATATTTGCATGAAGAAGCTCTCCTACAGAAATGTCAAAAACATGTGGATGAAATCGGGAAAAATATATGGAGAAATAGAAGATCTTGCCAAAGTTGAAAAACCTCAAGAAGAAATTTGCTGCATAACAAAAGGTATTCTTGAAATCTCAACCACTGAAACTAACTCATTGTGATACCTTGAGAGTGAATGCTTAAGGCATATGACTGGAGACAAAACCAAGTTCACTTAGTTCAAGAAAAAGGAAAACAATTTTGTTACATATGGTGACAGAAAAAGGGCAAGCTTCTTGGATCAGAAGAGATTGATAATGTAAGATCAACAAAAATCAAAGATGTTTTGCTAATTGAAGGCTTGAAGCACAACCTTCTCATGATAAGTCATCTTTGTGACAAATGACTAAGGGTAATCTTTGAATTGCACAATTGCATTGTTATTTAAGGCTATTTTGAGAAAATTTCTTTAATTGGAAAGAGGCAAAATAACATCTATGTCATTGATTTGAATAGTGCATGTTCAAATGCATCTTGTTTGATTGTTAATGACAAGTATGCATGGCTTTGGCATACGAAAGTTGCACACATTCACATGTCTCACGTAGGAAAACTAATTTGAAAAGATTGTTTAACTGGTTTACCAAAAAATTAATTTTCAAAATAATAAAATTTGTTCAGCTTGCCAAAAGGAAAAACAAGTGAAACATTTTTTCAAAGCTAAAAATATTGTATTATCACAAAAACCTATTGAGCTTATTGACATGAATTTGTTTGCCTCTTCATGGACAAAAAATATTTAAGAAAACCTCTATACATTAGTTATTGTTGATGATTTTTCTATATTTACTTGGACTTTCTTTCTTGTTGCAAAGAATGAAGCTTTCAAATCCTTTAAAAAGTTTGCCAAGGTCATACAAAATGAAAAATATTTAAAAAGAAAATATCTAAGAAGTGATCATAAAATATTTTTAAATAGATATTGCAAGTATTGCATGCTATGTTTCAAATAAAATCCTCAAATTAGACCTGTTTTGAAACCCACTCCATGTAAGCTTTTTAAAGGGAGAAAACCCATTATCACACGCTTGAAGGTTTTTAGGAACAAGTTTTGTTGAGATTATAGATGGTGTAGTCACCTTTAAGACCTTGAACCATCTTAAGAATATAAGGAGTCTAAGAGATTTCGATAATAACAAACACTATAAGAAATAAGATATATACTAACAAAGTATTTTTATGTGCAGATGAATATTAAAATAATAAAAGTCCATATAATTCATTATGAGTTAATTGATAAACAATCTATGATTCTGCTACAATGTTTTTATCTAGAGTTTTACTTTAAAAAAATGATGTAACAATATTTTAATTTCTAGATAAAGTACTTAAATATATTTTTACAAAAGATTTGTTCTAACGAACATAAAATCATGCTTTGAAATGAGTTTAATGCCAATGTCTAAAAGAAACAAATATTTTATTAAAGAAACTCTTTATGAATATGATTGTTGAAATAACTGTTTTAATTTTCATATATTTTGTGTCTATTTGAAATGTTTCTAAAAGTAAAGTTTTATGCAAAAACGTGGAAATCAATCATACCAGAGGCTTTTTTTCAAGCATCTACTACAGTAAAGATGAATATTGATAAGTGGCAAATTTACTTGTTTTAATCTTGATTTGACACTTAGATAGCTCAAATAGGAATACCTTTTGCAAAACAAACTCATAGCTGACTTAGAAATTTGAAATGCTTGCAAATCAAAAGAGTTAATTCAATTTTGTAATCCAATTGTGTAGGATTAATGATGTTGTAGAAGAAAAAGTAGCAGCAGAGCGAAATAGACCCAGCACAGGCAATTTGCTAAGCACATGGCATGGGCAGAGAGCGGCATCAAGGCAAAGAGCAACCCAATTTTTCATTTCAATCTATTAAGCAAAGCTAAATGTTGCTGAGCGGAATTACTCCAAAGAGGGGTACTTATTAAGCCAAGGATCTACTAAGCAAACCCTTAAAGCACCGAGTAGAATGAAAGTCTCAAGTCATTCGTCGAGTGTAACCACAAGGAAGCTGACATAGAGGAAACCTTCAGGTGAAGAAACTCACTTTGTTGAGCGTAAGAGTAAGAGGTTGAGCCCAGGAATTCCAGTAAAGACACTAGCTTAGAAGTATAAATCAAATTTGAAATGTAACTTCAAGGAGATTGGACTAATAAAGTCCTTGTGTTGAAGAGCATTGTTTTCATTGTAATGTCCTACTAATTATGAGTAGTTAAGACTTAGATGTTGAGATTGGATAATATTATAATTCTTTTGTACATTTTCATTTATATATGTAGTTATAATATGTTCTTAACTGATTGAGTTTTATACTTAATGATTTATAGTAGAAGAACCATTGTTCTCATATTCAGGAATTGAGTAATATTTATGTCCGAAGCACGTTTCTTCAACTCAACTTTCAATAAACATTTCAATTTTTTCCTTATTTATCTTTCAGGGGTTCAAATCTTGCTTTTTTTTTTTTAATTTAAATGCTTCATGTTCATTTATTTTATGAAATTAATAGACTTTATAGTAAATTTTGATGAAAAACTCAAGTAACAAATTATTTATAAAAGGAAAAAATTATTTATAAAAACGTGAGATTTAACATGTTTCAAGCTTAGAAAGAATTGATCTCATTATGAAAATATCGTATAATTTAACTCTATCATTCACCTACTCAAATAATCTCTTAATTGGCTTCTAAGCTTGGAGGACTTGTGTATCTACTCATCCCTAATTTAATAAAAATAAAAACAATATTTATCTATTTCAAATAACAAAATTGAATTTGTAAGTCTAATACTCATCAAATCAGTCTATTGAGTGTAATGGAGAAACCAAATATATTTTATATTAATTAGCTACATTTACTTGGATATATTAGATATATGGAGAGTCTTCTGCAAGGATATATATTGGACACTTAGACATTACAAAAATAATTTTTTTCCTACAAAGTTGAAAAGGTAAAAAAGAAAGTTATATCCCTTCCACAATTTGTCCAATGGAGCTCCACTTTGCGCCAAGAGCACAATAAAAACAATTAAAGGAATTTTCAAAGTGATATATATATATATATATATATATATATATATATATATATATATATATATATATATATATATATATATATATATATATATATCTATTTAT
>Ga0099824_1005400_pt1 | contig 18014 bp, 11 predicted proteins | sample SiratrowhiteBW_FD_76837 | JGI IMG/M metagenome (GOLD analysis project Ga0099824, IMG submission 76837) | Root nodule microbial communities of legume samples collected from California, USA - Siratro white BW | ecosystem: Host-associated > Plants > Roots > Nodule | place: USA: California... | reverse complement strand
ATATATATATATATATATATATATATATATATATATATATATATATATATATATATATATATATATATATATATAATTTTTTATTTTATGTGATTTTATTTATTATATGAAAATAAAATAATTAATTATATTATTTGTTATGTATTGTATTGAAGTAATTATGTAATAAAATAAAGTTTTATTGTGTAGAATTAAACGTTGTAAACTATTATAATTTTATCTAACATTCTAAACTCTTACAAATTTATGTACTTGAGAGTATTTTTCATTTAATCAGCAAGATGTACTTGAGAGTCACTTTCCACTTTCATATTTCCTTTCTTTTTTTCATTTATGTTTTAATTTCTTTTTCTTTTTTCTATTTTTTGCATTAGTATTCTTCATTGTAAATTTTACATTATAATTTTAAAATATTAATGAAAATAAAATAAGAAAAATAATCTATACCAAACCAAGAAATTTCATTATATATTATTATAGATAAAGTTATCATGATTTAATTTTTTTTCTATATTATCAAATTAAAGAGAAACCTGCAAATGTTAGGATATTAATAGATAGACAACTAACAAACACATAAATTAAATTTGTTCATGTTCTCGTAAGTTAGGTTAAAATTTCTTTAAAAATAATTGGATCGTTCTATCAAACCAAATTGGACACATTTATTTTATAAAGACTTTTTTTTATCAATATTTATAAAAAATATCATTTTATTTGCATGTTATCTTTTTCCACAAATTTATATATGAAATATTAAAATATTAATATTTTTTGTCTAGGTCACAATTTTAAAAAGGAATATTTTATTTGGCATTTCACTTCTAAATCAGAGTTTAAGTATATTAACTTTTGGTGGAAAGAGAATTAACATTAACTTTCTCATTCAAATGATTCAAATGTAGTCTTGTTGTATCAAGTTTTAAAATTTTAAAATATTATTAAAAACTTACACTTAATCTCTTAAGCAATACTTGTAATTTGGGTATTGAGAATTTTAGAGGAATTTTTTTAGTGTATCTCTTGTTATTGTTGGATCAAATTATTTTTATTTAAAAATGCAACAATCTAAGTATTACAATAGGATTGCCACTTAGTCCACTTTATGTTAAAGATAATTAATGAACCATATAATAATTTCTCCCTAAAAAATTATTCTACTAAAAATCAAACTCTTCAATTATGAGTTAACTTACAATTGCAACCTATAATAATCTCTCTCATAGTAATTATCTTGTCTGAAATCAAACTCATAACATTGCCTTTAATACTAATTGTTGGATCAAGGCCTACCATTAAGCCAATAACTAGCTTTTGCACTAGTGGTAAGTGCTCAATCTAACAATTGGTATCAAAGTCAATAAAACCATCTCATATAAGTATGATATAGAGTTATCCTTGTATTGAAAGTCTTTGACAAAGATTTTAGACAAGTTTATCCCGTTATGAAAAACAATGGTACAAGTAAAGGTCGTCATCGAGTAGTTGTGGTTAAAAAATATTTTTGCTCGAGGGAGAATGTGTCAAGGTAAAAGACTCAAACTTGAGAGATGGATTGTTAGAATCTAAGTGTGAGTTTGAGTCTTATATCGAGTAGAAAAGACAGAGTTAAACAACATATACGGAAGAAAACTTACAAACTCATTACCTAAAGATTTTGTGTTAGATGTGGTGTTATGATTTCTTGTATGGTTTGTCTCAGGGCTCATTGGTACCAAATCTCCTTGATATTTTAAAAAAACTCAATAGTTATGACTTTAAATCACAATTTAACCGAAAAAGATTGTTCTTGAGTGAAAATGTAACACTTAAGTGACAATGCTCTTTCCATATAATCATAATCACCACCTAAATATCACTTGAACGATTAACTTAACACTAAAATAAAATATGCAAAACCTAAAAGATAATAACTCTTCACTTCAACTCTTTTAACAAGTGTGAAACACTTAATAAATCTGAACTTGTCTAAAGAATACTTGAAACTAATTATGTCTAAAGAATTATGATAGTTAAATAATATTTTGTATAAAAAAGGACATTTTTAACATAACTTTTAATATTTCATTGGGTTCAATTTCATAATGCTAAATCCACACATCTGTTCAAAAATTTTAACAAATGAAGACCAATAAGAAATATGAATTAGTGGGATCAAAATTCTAACCAACTTTATCTTGATCTTTTTCAATTGTTTTTTCAGGAGCGTAATTTAATCACAAAATATGAACAATCATTTTTACAATTTTAGAGAGAATATACAAAGTTTAAATCTATAGACAAAATAAATTTAAATGAAATAAAAAATATATTATTTTAAACCTATTGTTTATAACTTTCAGAAGAATCTTTCATTCTTCATTTAACTTAAAGTTTATTTTTTAAAGAATTTTTATTCTTCATTTAAATTAAAATTTACTCTCTATCTTAAATAAGTTATGTAGTTCTTTCATCAAACATATTTTTATTAATAAATTAAATAGATCAATTTATGGTCTCATCCTTATGTCACGTATAACTTAAGTTTTTTCTTATTAAAAGAGTCTTACGCAAAAGACAATAAAATATTATATATGAATATTTTTTTAAGTAAATAGTTAAGCATTGGTGTGTGTGTGCGTATATATATATATATATATATAACTCAAAAATAAATTACGCGAATAATTAAATATCTTAGAAAAATATAGCAAAACCAACATGACGGTATATAATTGATTAATAACCTTAATTATATCTGAAATGTATAGTCTTAAAAGAGTTCTTAATATGTACATACAAAAATCCATAAAAAATATCTAATCTTTAACTCTAATTAAAAGATATTCAAATTCAAAAAATATAGTAAAAATTACTCATTCAACAACATTCAACGCACCCGAACATATAAACCATATCATCTGGAAATATTTTTTGAAAATCACATATATTTGCATGTACATCCGAGTTCTTGGTTTTTTGATGAATCGTGACCTCGAATTCAGGTTTAGATTTCTGTGACAATGAAAATCTTTTTATTAAAAGAGGAGAAATATTGAAAAAGTGTGATCTTATCCAAGTCTTTGTATATAGACATTTTTCAGTCATTCATATGGACAAGCTCAAGACAATCACAGCTACTGCTAACATTATTTCATTCCCAAAAAATCACAGTGAATCATATGGAAAATGGATGTTTATATAGATAATGTGTGTCCCACATTCCCACGTGCAAACTTCAAGACATTTAACTACCCAAAAGAAGAAAATAGTTAATATAAATCTTGTCAAATTGAAATTAGATTATCAATACAGATATTGGATTTAATTGTATCTTTACTTCCTCTAATTTAATACGTCGACAATTTGGCTCTCAGTTTTAATTACTCGATTTTGGTTATGATTTTAAAAACAAAGTATTTTGATTTATGTAGTTTTGATTGTTGGATTTTGGTTCACAGATTTCAAGTATAGAAAATTTTAGTGTCATGGTTAACTTGGCATCCATTTTTTTATGATCTTGATTACCAAAAAATTCCGATGCTAATACATTTATAATTGTTAGAATTTTTTATTTTATTTTATTTTTTAAGTTATTTAATAATTTATTTGATACTAAATTATTAACAAAAATCAAGACAAATTTTATATGTTTTCTTTAAATAACTTATTTTGGAACCTTCTCTTGATAGGACCATAAATACTTGTACACATTAACAAGTTAGTGTTTAGATTATTAACATTATTTATTTAAAACGTTTTTAAAAAATAAAATTTTGAACATAATAACCACCAATTACTTTCTTAAATTCTTTTTAATTATTACAATTTTTATTTTGCAATCTTTTATTTTTTTTACTCGAACCTTTTCCTTTGCTTTCACATCCATTATTTATCACTAAGTCACAATAGTTTTTCAACTTTATTGAGTTCTTATCAGTCTCCTTACATTCTTTATATGTTCTAATTTATAAAAGTTACAAAAAAACTAAACCCTTTATCATCATTATAATATTAATTTTGTAATTATTTTTACTCTAACATTTTCCTTTCCCTTCACAACTATTATTTATCATTATGTCATAATAGTTTCTTAACTTCTTTTAGTTTATCCAAGTCATCTTGCATTCTTTATGTGTTGTTACTAAGTTTTCATTCTTTATATTTCTACCATCTAAAGCTTCCCAAAAATAACTCAAAGATTTTAAAAGACTAACTCATCCTACACTCCGAACCACACTCTTGTGCCTTTTTAAGAATCAAATAAGAAATATTGCCACCACCATCACATTATCGATCTTTTTCTTTTAACATTTTTCCTGCCCAAATCTCATATTAAATTTATTAAATCTAGATCAATATCTTCCCTACTATTCCGCAACAAATCTCACCTACTATTACATTAGCTTCCACAAATTCATCCAGTCAGATTTTTCCTCTAAGAAAACCTTTAATACTTATCTAAGACCCCACCTAAGTCAATCTAAAACCTAACCCTTCCACCACTAAGCCTAATTGAGACATAACTTTAGCCAAAAATAACCAAGATACATTTATTTTGTAAAACACAATTAATAAGTATAATTTTGTTAGATCGAAATTTGTCAATGTCATATCAAAAATTTCTTTTTTAATTATCCAATGAAGGTATATAATAATTTGCGTAAAAAATTAAAGATGTTATGTACATTTCATTTTCTAGAGTTAAAGATAAGTTTTTTTGTTTGAGTTTTTCATGAACGTTTTTTATTTAAATAAACGATAGGTGAACTTTATTTGTTAGACGATTAGAATTTAAGATTTAAGATAACCTTAAATCTTAAACGATAAATGAACACGATAGATGAATTTCGTTGGACGATTAGAACTAATATCATAAAATTTTTCTTTATCATAAAAGTTTTAAAACTCATTTTCTTAGGACAAGTGAATATCATTTTGAGTTTCTTGTTTTTTTTTTTTTTTTAGTCATATACATTTTTTGTTAAGTTTCTTTGCTAGAGTAATAATTATCTTGAATTTGTAAGAGTTTTTAGTTGAACTTTTTCTTCTTAAGTTTGTGTATGTGAGTCCTAATTTTTTGAAGTGTATGGGAGGGTTTTGCACAAAAAGTTATACCTAATATATAATGATTTTTAATTAGTTAATTGTTAAAAAATTACATTAACAATTATAAAATTTAAACTTTTGTTTACATATATAATCGAAATTAACATGTCAAAGAAACCTGAGGATATCGTAGATGGAAGATCAAAGCAAAAGTTGAGAGTAAAGTCGTGAAGATGAATGTGGATGAATAGAAAAAGATAATTCATCTAATAAGAGAAACGTGAACCCCAAAAGAAAAGCAGAACACTATTTACTAATATAAGAAAGACTAAAAGGAAAGAAAAGTTGAAAGTGTGGATGAATGAATGATGAGGGTGAATGAAAATGGTTCCCCAAACAAGTGCATTCATGATTATTAGAGAGGCAATGTCCGATGATAATAACCATAGCTAGGGCAACACAACATGAGAAAGCTGGAAAGAGCCATTCGCACGTGCCCTCATGTCTTGTGTATCACAAAAATGAGTTTTCAATTATGTGATGCCCCATTCTCCATACATCACACCCACGTGTGAATATCACATTCTCATTTTGGATAATTTCATGCTTTTCAATTTTAATACTTTTTATTTTAGTAATAAGTGTATGGAGGTGTTAATTTGAATGGATATTAATTTGGAAAAACATGAGAAGACCCAAAAAATAATAAAAATCAAGACTATAAATAATAATGTAATAAAGGTATGTGAAGGGGATAATTTTTGGAGAAGTGAGTTAAGAAAACAAGGCAAACCAATTCATGAGTTATAGTTTGAAGCTCCAAGATGGAAATAAAACAATTAAATTAGAAATAATTGATTTAGAATGTAACTTATCTGCAAATAATCGATTTAGAAATAGCCATATCAATATTACAAGAATATAATTTTCTTACATATTTTCTTAAAATGTTAGTAAATACAAGTGAAATGCTTTATAAATTATCATCCAAACAAATTTCAATATCCTCTTAATTATTGGATTAAAATAGACTATTAAATTTGATACTTTGTTAAACTTAAAATTGTTTTATTAACGATAGATAGATGTATGAGGAACATACATCGTATTTCAAAAAATTCATGGAATATTAAACTAAGAACATTATTAGTCTTCGGCAAATCATTTCCCCCACTCTGTATACTCCTTACCAAATTACTTCAATTTTCATATCTATAACCAGGTGCACGGCTTTCTTTAAAAAATTATAAATTAAACATTTCAAAAATATATTTAGAAAAATATGTATTTTATAGTGAATTAATTGATACCAATATGTTTTTCATTTTGGAAACATAGAAACATGCGTTTGGTTGAAATATACGATTTATTACTTCTTTATATATATATATATATATATATATATATATATATTGAGGTTAAAATAACACGATTTGTTGTCGTTAAAATTTTTCAAAAATATTTTTTAGACCTTATTCAAAATTTTAATTTGTCTTATTCTCAATTTGTTATAATATTTTTTTTATCTGTTTTAAAGTAATAAAGTTAACTATGATGTAACAATCATATTCACACCAGAAAAATATCACATTATTTAGAAGTCTCATCTAATAATTACATTTTTTTTTCTATAAACTCCATTTTTAAGTTATCATTTATTTACACCAATCGACAACGACATAATCGAGACGTGATCATTGATAACAAAATTCACAACATAATTACTTTGTTTATTTTTTTCAGGTAACTATTTTGCTAACTTCTGCATAATCTGACAAATTATTGAGTCAACAATATCACTGTGAAAAAATTTGTACTCGACATTAGTTAAAATTTTAATTAAGGATTAAGAAAAATTTAAAAAGAAAAATGATAAATCTAAAAATTAAAATAAAATAATCTTATAATGTCGGTGGTAAAAGCCAGCTAAACAAAAGAATGCGAAACTGCAAGCGGGCCCCACGCGCCAGAAATTGCAGAATGATGCTACTGTTCTCTCCAGAAGTCTGCAATGTGACACATCAAAGATAACGTGGCAACAACTACAAATACAACGAGAGTGCAAGTAAGGAACTTCCATTGCATTTTTTATTCATTCTTATATAGTTTACCAAACTATTATTATTGTTTTGTAAATTTTATTACAAAAATCCATTCTAGATATTTACTATTTTATTTTTAAATTTTTTATATATTTTAAGAAACTTGAAAACTTGGTAATAAAAGAATAACTTGAGTGTAACATTGTGAAACAATTATAAATAAAATGCACAATTAAATTAAATAAGAAATAATGGTTATATAGTTTTTAATATGAAAAGACATAGTTACATATATTTTTTAATATAATTATTAATATTACAAATTCAACGATATTAAATAAGACGCTAAATCTTTATAGGAAAATTTATAAATGATGTGTTGATACTTGGTTGAATTAGTTGGGTAAATATTTTGGTTTATGGATTTTGAAGTTTTAAAAACATGCAGTTTTTTATGTTTAGCCTCTTTTCTGGTATTTGTTTCATAGTATCATAAATTATATATATATATATATATATATATATATATATATATTTAAGATTATCATATATTTTAATAAGAAACTACTTAAATAATAAATTATCTAAGAAGATCGATAAAAATTGTTAGAGCACTTTATAAATAAAATCTTAAGACCATGGTGGACCAAATTGATGCAAAAATTTTCCATCCATTTAAAATTTATTGTCATCTCTTTAAAAAAAAAGTATTAGCTTAACAAAATTTGTTATATGAATAAATATAAACATGATCATAAAAAGAGTTGTTAAAGTTGTGAAGCAGTTTTCATTGTCTTAAAAAGGAAAATAAAGAAATGTGGAGTTTTTTTTTATTTAATTTCACTTTAAATGACCAAATGTGTTTAGAAAATAAGCCATAAAGAAATGTAAAGTTAATTTTACTTTAAATGATCAAATGTGTTTAGAAGATAAGTCAGTAATATATAGACATGTGAAAGCATACAATGAGATATGATCCTTCACTACAAACTATTGAAGCAACATAATATTTGGAAAACCTATAAACCTTCCATATAGGCATTTAGTCTTCTTCCCATTGATAGACTCAAGGCTGGGAGAGCGATCTTGGGTTAAATGGGAAATAATATATAAATCCAAAGATCAAGAGGGGTTAGGTATAGGAGACATTGAAAAATTTTATATTGTCTTATTGACAAAGTGGAAATGGAGATTAGGAGTGGAAAATGATGTTATTGAAGGAAATTTTAGAATCTATGTATGGTACATGAAGGAATTTAAATAAGCTTGGCATAGTTAGGAAATGATCATGCTAGTGGAATTTTATGTAAAAAGTTGTGAGGACGGACAACTAGGTAAGTGGTTTGATAACAATATTGAATGGAAACTAGGTTCGAGTGACAAGACCAAATTCTCGAAGGATGTGTGAGTAGAAGGAAGGCCACTTGATCAAAAGTTTCTTAGTTTATGCACAATTTCATATTCTAAGGATAAAAGAATAAGGGATATGAGGTTTGGTCATAAGAAAACTAGAAGTGGAAAATACCATGGAGACAAAAGATATTAGTGTGGGAAACATAACAAGAAAGAGAATTATTGTATCTAGTTAAAGCTAAATTTCAGAATAGATAAGAATAATGAATGGTGTTGAAAGAAGATGTCGATAGAATTTTCTCAATCAAATCAGCATGAGGTACTGCAACACAACCTAGTTGTAGAAAACAAAAGTGCTTTAAAATTGTTTGAAGCCTAAAAACTTTTCCAACCCACAATTTTTTGCTTGACGAATGTTCTTAAATAAGATACCAACAAAGGTCAATTTAATAAAAAGGGATGACAATGGATATTAGGTATTAAATTTGTAAGGAAAGAGAAGAGATAACATACCACATATTTTTTACTTGTAGAATATCTAAGAGAATATAGGAGTTATGTGATAGATGGGTAAGAACAATCTCAATACACTATAATAAACTTAAGGCTAACTTTTACTGTAGCTTGCAGTTAAATGATAAACAAAATATAACTTGGAAGTGTATGTGGTTAACAATAAGTTGGGAAATTTGAAATCACAGGAACAAGATACTATTTAGATAAAGGACGATAGACATAGAGGAAATATAGTGCATGACTCAACTGAATGCATGACTATGGATAAAACATAAATGGTCAAGAGTTGTGTTCTCATATCCAGAATGATGTCTATGCCTAATGTAATTTTAAGAACTCTTTGAAGTTTAAGGTAATGAAGTGAACAGGGCTAAGGATAGGAATAACAATATACCCATATAGTAACTACACAGTAGTAGTGCGTTCTAGGCAAAGATAATATAAGTAAACATGTGATAAATAACATGGTTAAGGAACATTGGCAGAGAAAGTGGAACTTTTGGGAGGAAAGAAATATGCATATTCGTGACTGATATAGTTAACAATGGAATAGAGTAGAGGAAACCAAAATAGAAACATAAATGTGCAGGGTGTGACAATTACTAAGACTAAGATTGGACCATATTTGAGATTGAGACCGAGACTATAATTGAGATTAAGACTTAGATTGAGTTTAAACATAAGACTCACAACTTGAACATATTTATAAGAGATCTCTAAATCTGTGTAGTTGTTGAGTATTAATACAAGTCATGGAGAAAAAAATGTCATCATAGTTTCTCAAGAAGACAACATAAGACAGAAACAACAAAAATATCTACGTTCATTATGGTTATTAGCTATAGAACATTAAAAATGACTACATACATTGGAAGTGACTGTTGAAAGATACATGTTACAACATGATGTGTAAGTCACAACAGAATGGAAGGTTATCGAAAAGGGTTGCCAACCACCACTTTTGATGAACAACATTGTTATTTAAAAAGATTACTATATGAAATTCTAAATAGCAATACATAGAGGGGCATAGAAGTAGTCAACAATATGAAGGCAATTATATAGTGGCGACTCCCTACCTATAAATTAAAATGAAAAGTCCTTCTTTTTCAAATATTTGTTTATAATATAATTATAAATTATAATTATTGCAATTTACCCTTTTGAATATGAGGTTACTCATATTTATATAGAAAAATTGATGTTGATTAAAGATTTTTCTCTCATATATATTCCTCTATAGGTACGATAGCAATTAAATACACATCTTTGTAGTTATTTTGTATAAAGAGTTCAAATAATCCTTTTATACTTCATTTTAATAATCATTTCATTTTTTTTTACTAATTCTCATCTATAGATTGAAATAGAAAGTACTTTTTTACTTTTCTAAAGATTGAAATAGAAAGTACTTTTTTTCTTTTCTAATGTGATTATAATTATTGCAGTTTACCTTTTCCACCATGAGATCCCTCGTATTTATAGGAAATTTGAGATTGATTAAAGTTTTTTTATAAGTTCTAGAGAAATTCCTAAATACTAGAAAAAAAAACAATTTAATGCAAATCGAGTAACAAATAGATAAAAGTTTGTTTTGTTTTTATTTAATAACAGAATATCGGTATAAAATTCTTACTACCCAACCCAAAAACATCCCATGAGACTCTCATAAGGTTAGTCTTCAACTAATTCGATTGATTATAAATTTAATATCAACTTATCAATTTTATGTCAATCTTACGAGTCTATTAATCAGTCCATAACTACTTTGATCGATAACGAACTTCATCCAAGGGGTGAAAAAACGTTAAGGTACAAATATCATGTAACTTTTTCTAATCTTTTAACATATTAATTCAATACCATTAAATATGTTGTCCTTAAAAAAATATAAATTACGTTGAATGCTATACCTTTTCTTAATCTTTAAAAATTTTGATTAAATATTCCAATATTTTTTTTTATAAAAAGGAGTCTTTTAAAATATTTTAAATACACCCATGTATTAAATTCTTTTTTCTTCACAATAAATTAAAAAGAAAAAAACGTAAGGGATTAAGATATTTATGTTTGTTTACCGTTTACACATGTAATAATAAAAGATGGATTATCTTATATTTGATAGAAATAGAAATTACATCCTAGCATAACTTATAACTGTGTATTCCTAATTCATTTTTTTTTTTACATTTATTTGTTTAATTAAATAAATTTAATTTTTTCTTAAATCATTAAAATCTATCACAGATGTTTACTGAATAATATTCTTAAAACAATATCTATTACTGAAAAGGTGATTCATGGAAGTGGAATATTATACCTTAAACTGCAGTTTGTTTTTGAGTTCTGTGATTTGTGTCGTGTCTAAACATATAAACTTCTCTTCCTCAGAAGTTACGTCCTAAGAATCTGTTTATGGTTTCTGTTTTCTCTCTCTAAAACTATAGAAAGAGAGAGTGAGCGTGTGGGGTTTTGGTGATGAATGGTTGTTGAATGATTGATTTCTCGCCCTCTTTGTTTGACTTTCGATTCATTTCTGGTTCCATCACATCTTCCTTTTCATTTCCATCCGCGTGTGTGTGTGAGTTTTTTCTCTTCATCTTCTTCTTGTTCTTCCATCCAAATGTAATTAACCACTCAAATTCCTTATCTGGAATCGCCATTTCTGGTATATGAACGAACCCCATCATCAAATTTTGTGCAAAGTTTCTTATTTTACCTTTTTTCAGTTTTCTTTTTGGTTTGAGTGAACTGGGTTTGTGGTTGTTTGTGGGGTGTTTTTGATTCCCCAAACAAAGTTTTGTTTTTTTCTTTTTTTGCCTTGCCTGTGTTTGTTTGTTTACCAATTCAGATTTGTGTTTCTGTGTGAGAATTATGGGTTGTGCTAATTCCAAGCCAAAGGGGTGTCAACATTGTCATTGCGACGCCCCTTATTATTCCTCTATGCCTAGAAGCTTCTCTGTGCATGTACATCACCCTCCTCAAAGCAAAGGAGACAGTTACCATGTTGTGGCATTGACATCAACCACTCTAGGGTCTCTGGACCAGGTGCCCCTCATCAACCATGGCAATGGTTTGAGGCTTCCCAGTGGCAAGGTCATTGACAGTGACAGTTTCATGCCCCAGAATGATGATGAGGAGGAGGAGGAGGAGGAAAAGGGAAAGGAGGAGAGAGGGGAAAAGACATGGTCTGAAATGATTGAGCAAATGGTGCCAAAAGCAATCCTCAAGACTCCAATCTCAACACCACCTTGTGAGCCAGAGACTATCAACACATGGGAACTGATGGAAGGCCTTGAAGACACAAGCCCTTTTAGATCACCAAAGCACTTCAAGAGTTTCTCTTTTGATGTCAATATCAAAGGCCATGTTGATGATCCACCCAATAATTCAACCAAATCAATATGGCATCAGAAGAGTGAGGAGGAGCGATCAAATGGTTGTTCGGGTCTCAGGGCTGCAGCTTCAGATTTGGATGACCCTCAAATGGTTGTTGTTTCCTCATCAGATGAATCATTGCAAAAGGGGTTTTCTATTGAGGAAGAGAACAAGATCAGCAATGATGATGATGATGATGCTGTGGTGGATTTGAAGGCTACCCCATTTGGGAAGGACAAGGTGGTGTTGTATTTCACAAGCTTGCGTGGTGTGAGAAAGACATACGAGGATTCATGCCATGTGAGGCTAATTCTGAAGGGGTTAGGTGTGAGGGTGGATGAGAGAGATGTGTCAATGCATTCAGGGTTCAAGGAGGAGCTCAAAGAGCTATTGGGTCATGGATATGGTATGGGTGGATTAGGATTGCCAAGGGTGTTTATAGGGAGGAACTACATTGGTGGAGCAGAGGAAATTCAACAACTGCATGAGGATGGGAAACTTGAGAAATTGCTTGATCGTTGTGAGAAGATCAAAGACAAGGTTGATGATGAGGGAGTATGTGAGGCTTGTGGGGATATAAGGTTTGTGCCATGTGAAACTTGTTATGGAAGTTGTAAAATCTACTATGAAGGTTATGATGATGATGAAGAAGAAGATGAAGGTGAGGTTGGTGAGTATGGATTCCAACGTTGCCCTGACTGCAATGAAAATGGCCTAATCCGTTGCCCCATCTGCTGCTACTAGTTCCCACTTTTTGGATCAAATTCACAATCACAGGTATCTTTGAAGAGAGACAATCCTGTAGGATCAATGTGAGTGACAATGATGACATTTAGTTTAACACAGGTAATTGAACAGATTTTTTGAGTTGTGTCTTGTGGTATTTGTTTATAGTTTGTACAGTGAGGTTTTTTGGTGTGGTTGATCATATTAGAGAAGAGGAAGGAGATACAAGAGTGAATAATAAAGTGCTCTAATCAGTCCCTATGCAGAACCAGTTCAATGTACTGCATAGTGTATACTTTTCTTCATTTTCCCTTTTCACAAAACAAAAGGCTTGGTGTATACAATTCCCTTCCTTGCAAAAGAAATGCAGAGTTACAAAAGGGTACAGTGGCATTCATATATTCTTTCACTCCACAATGTGTTCTTCTCTTTCACTTCATAAAATTTGATGGGTAATTAGCACTGATTTCACTTGATAAAATGTTAAGGTTTTCTTGAGTTGAACCTACTTTTAGATAATCTGATAACGCATCTACCATTTTATAATGGATAACTATTTATTTCTTTGGAACAGAAGAATAAATGTTGCTCATTTTCCTTATTTGTGAAGAGTTATTTGCTAAGTTATTTTACTGATTCTCTGCACAACCAACATCATATATATTTTTTTTTTCTGAAATGATAACTGTTCATTTTCAATTTTACTAATAAACTTTAAACCAGCATAAACTTTTTTAATGTTTATATATATCTGATTTTTCTTTTCTTCTATTTTTCTCTTTCTAGACATTAATGACCATTTTGGATCTCATAAAACATTTTCCTGAACAATACACAATTCCTTAGGGTCACCTTTGGCAAGAGACCTGTGTGTGTGGCTAAGTCAAATATATTATTGTTTTTCTATACTCGTCGAATCTGTGACTGCTGTAACCAAATACACCGTTTCTTCTGGAACCACAGAACCGTTCAACATCCCATAAATAATTTTAAAGTTCAAAGAAAGTTTCAACATGTAACAGCTTTTAAGTAGTTATTTTCTATCAGTTAAAGGCTGTGTCGGTTTTTCTCTCTCTTATGGTTGTCCTCAACCATTTGCTTTAAATTATTGCCATTTGGGCCTTTTGCACAGAATTTCTCACAAGCAAGAAAAAGAAACTGTCATAGGTTGATGCACATAAATATAGGAGGCAAGAAAACTCACCAATTTTGACTTTTGTACCTTACCAACACATTATATTGATACCCTTTCAATGGCGCACTTAAAAGTAGTAAATGATTTCTAGACTTTTTCTTTTATGATCATAATAGAGAGGGTGCCCCATTTGAGCCACTTGAATATTTTATTGTAAAGACAAAAGTTACTAACATATATAAGAATGCATATATAGTTCATCTATATAAGAGACATTTATATTAAACATAGAATAAACTTATCTTAAATCACAAATTTAAGCACATCCATTAAATTGATTTTTATCCAGCCTTGACGATGAATACCTCAATGATAATTATGGGAAATAAAAATAAAGTATCAATTTATGAAATTTAAAGTTGGAAATCTAGTTGTGCCATTTAGAAAAGGATGAACCAGCATGGAACAACTAATGATACAAAAGATTTGTGCCAAAAGAAGTGAACTTTTTCTTGAACCTTTAAGCTCCCTTTTTCAATCATGCATCATGTGTTCATGCAGAAAATGGGGGGCCAATTGGTAAGAAAATCCCAGTAGGTTGTTAGTCTCTGTGTCACAGTCATTCCATCAAATCATAATCAGTTTAGGAATTAGTGGACGATGACAATTACACTGCAATAATGAACGAAATGTTGATCATATGTTTATGTTATGGATAATGGACAAGAAGAACAAAGTGAAGAACATTAAATTTAGGAGATTTTGTGTTACCTTTCATATTTTACCTCACTGGTATGCTTTAAGTCTTTAACAGTTAATATTTTTTTTTTCAGTATAATAATGCTAAGGATATTAGAACTTGTATGACAAATTTACTACCTTCAAAAAGTAAAATCGATTATGTTTAGGAACTTATTTTTTATAAAAATAATATATATATATATATATATATATATATATATATATATATATAATATCATAGAAATCATTTTCAAATATTAATCATATTAATAATTCTCAAAACATTTTTAAAATATATATTTAAATAATAGATAAACAAAGTATTCATTTTCGGGACTTGAGATTGCAAGTGTGATCGTGAATTTCACATGTTATAAATTATTTATATTGATTATAATAAACATTAGTATCAATCCTTTATGTATAATTTTTAAAAAATATGCTAATTATGCTGGAAAAATTGATTTTATTATTCATTTAGCAAAATGCTTTCAAATCGTGTCAAGACAAAATGAAATGTTGAAAACAAATAGAAATAAGTAGTGTAGCTTGGTATTCAATTTGTTTCTTGAATATTTACAATAGAGTTTGCTTACATCCATTTACTTGAAATTTGAAATACAATTAATATGCCTACAAGAACAAGGTTAGCAAAAAAATATATAGGAAATTAATGAAGAATATATAGTTATCAGTGTATCTTAAACTTCAAACCATTAATCCCTGTATAATGCTCACAATTTAGCTTACTACATTCACAAATAAATATAAAATAAAAGACAACAAAACTCTATGAATTACTATTAATAGATTTTAAAATAGTAATAATATTCAATAAAATAAAATACTATAAAAAATAAATATATTTTTCCAGAAAGAGAGATGAAACATTTATCTAAAAAAATTGCCATTATTTTTACAATAAAAACTATGAAATAGATAAATAATAATATAATATTATTTTAATATTTTTAATTATTTATTTTAACAATTACAAAAAGTCAGGGCCAAGGACCCTACTAGCTCTCCAAAAAGTTCCCTCACTGCCCTTAAGAATTGGCTTTGGGTCAGTGGTCCTACAAAATATGGGCAGCTTTGAAGTTTAGCAGTGAATGAATGCATCACAAAGGGAGTGAATATTTGTATTCAGAATAAAATAGTTAATCAACTTTATGTTGAGAAAAGAATCCTTAGGCCTTGTCATGTTACTCCAGAGAAAAAGCTTAATAACTATAGCTGTCAAAGACTGTTCTTGATCCAGTACATGAGGAAAAAAATATCTCTAACACAGTTATTTAAATGATTTTAGAATTATTCTTTTATAATTAGAGTTTTATCATGAAAAATAACACTAAACACACCTAAAGTATTGCATGTGTCTTGGGGTAACCATTGTAAAATTGATTTTGAAGAAATGTAATTTATGTTGTATGGTTTTATTTTATTTAAAGTTAGAAGTAAAGTTTTTTTTATCTTCAAAATTCAGCTAAAGTTGTTTTAACTCCATTAATTTTGGATCTAAACTGAATTATTTAACACAAAATTAAGCATGCAAACATTTACTAATAATCATAGTGAGTACCATTGAGCTTAACTTTAGACAATTTAATGTGAAAGAAGCACGCATTGCATTTAAGTTTAAAAAATTAATTACAATTTTAAGATTTGAGGAATTGTCATTGTGTAATTTTAGTTTACAGTATTTACCGGATCATTCAGGGTTTTTTAAATCTAAATGTACAACTTTAATTCTCATACGTCAAATGTTTCCAATTCATTCTTTAAATTGTTTGATTTTAATCTCTTATTGAAATTTATTGGCGTTCATGTCTTGAAATAAAAACTACTCAGTGTTACTTATTGATAATGTAAGAAATTAAGCATATATATATATATATATATATATATATATATATATATATATATTGTAATATCCGCACTTAAATATTTGGATCTTTACAGTCTAAAATATGTGGGTAAGCAACTTAACAAACTTACATATCTAAGCTTTCTCAGCTTTCACATGCATATAACTAAGTAATTATTGTAATTGAGTTAGTCAAGTGAAAGTATTTATGATTTTTACTTACTTATTTTACACATCACCTAATCACCTTACATTTATTTAATCTTTTAATATTTTTTTTTATTTGAAAAACAAAATGTTATTTATAAGTGAACCTTCTTCATTCTCTAATTACTAAATCAAAACTTCTCCAATTTAGATTCAGATCATTTATAATTTGAACTCACGTCAAGTCAACTCTAAAGAATTTTATAAAAGGTAAATGTTCGGATCTTAGTAATAAATGTATAAATATTTCTAACAAAATAGAAGGATACAATTATATTTATGATATATAATTTAATTAGTATAATTAACTTGGAAATTAGAATAAAAAATATGAAGTGGAACTTCTTATTAGAGAGATGAAATTAAAATTTAAAGAACTGACACCACATAATTAAAATACTCAAATAACAAAAGTCTAATTAAACCTAAAGAAAAGGTAAAATGGAAAAAAGAAAGAAAGAAAAGGAAACAACTACGCAGGTCTTTGTAAGTAACCAGATCATGGTGTTGTGGAGAAGAAACAAAAGGGATCCAGCAAACCAAGCCTATAACACGAACGTGAGGAAAAGAAGAAAAATGCATGAAGGAGTATTTTAATAGTAAAAGTTGCAGAGAGATTGTTTATATTTTTGAGGAATGTGGGAAAAAGGGAGAATGAAATAATGGAGAAGTGAGGATGTGACATAATGCACAATGGTGTTGTTAGGGTCCAAGAAACCTAGGCCGGCAACAATGCCAAATAAATTCATTGTTGGGTTGTAAAGGAAACATACGTAGGGTGTCATTATGTCTAACAAACATAAAAGACATTGGGGTCGGTGGGAATGAAAAAAAAAAGAAATTCAAGTTGGTCGTAAAATTTGTGATAAATATCAAATAAATATTTTTAACGAATGTTTGTTAATATATATATATATATATATATATATATATATATATATATATATTATTTATATATACGTTTATGTCTTTTTTATTTAATAATATATACAGAAAGAAACAAATAAATCTCTCTTTATTT
>Ga0099824_1005399_pt1 | contig 18021 bp, 12 predicted proteins | sample SiratrowhiteBW_FD_76837 | JGI IMG/M metagenome (GOLD analysis project Ga0099824, IMG submission 76837) | Root nodule microbial communities of legume samples collected from California, USA - Siratro white BW | ecosystem: Host-associated > Plants > Roots > Nodule | place: USA: California... | reverse complement strand
TTATATATAAAAATATAAATTATATATCTGAGATATATAAATATATATATATATATATATATATATATATATATATATATATATATATATATATATATTGAAATAAACTAAAACTTAAAACTATTCAAATAATTGAATTTACAAATCAAGTTATTTATAGTATAAATAATATAAAATTTATAAAGAAAAAAATTCTTATATGAATTCCAAAGTACTACTTGGTAATGTATATATAATGTTTGAGAGATAATTTCTTTGCATCTTTACCAAATCTAACGTACATTCATTGTTTGGATTAGAACAGAGACCAAGTCTTCACTCATTAAATATTGATTTAATATCTTCAACTGCCCAATCAAACATGTACAAAGTTATTTGTTTTTATTTATTACAAAAACATTATTTTCTTAATATATTCAAATTAATAATAAACGTATTCACAACAGGTCAATTTTAGACAAATGCTCATTTTCCAGATCTTCTCCTAAAACACTGGAATAATATGTACAAGATTTTTATTGAAGATTTTCAGATTTTATTATGGCTCTTAAATATGTTTGTTTTACTCTTTCTCTCTTTTCTATTTCTCCCTGTCACCAAGTCACAGTTTTTCAAATTCATCCATGATTAAACAAATTCATCTGTGAATGTGAACATTGATTTTTCCAAAAGAATAAGATAAAAGAATCGTGATGAGACGTGACATGGTTGCAAGGGAGTGAGTATAAAAGGGTGAAAATGATGAGTAGTTGAATGAGATTAAAGAGAAGGGTGTTGAAGATTTGGCAAAAGAATGGGAGAAGTGAAGCTGATTGCTACACCTCAAAGCTTCCCCTGTGCCAGAATTGAGTGGGCGTTAAGGATAAAGGGTGTGGAATATGAGTACTTGAAAGAAGATTTAGCAAATAAGAGCCCTTTGCTTCTTGAATCTAACCCTGTGCACAAGAAAGTGCCAGTGTTCCTTCACAATAACAACCCAATTCCTGAATCACTTGTGATCCTTGAATACATAGATGAGACATGGAAGGACAACCCTTTGCTTCCACTTGATCCATATGAGAGAGCACAGGCTCGCTTCTGGGCCAGGTTTATTGATGAGAAGGTACCCTCCAACACCCTTTTCATTACACAATATATGATTCTACCTTTTCTTGTGTGAGGGTTTGTAGCCCAAACTAATCAAAAGCATTAGATTTATGTCCAGTTTATTTCAGCATAGAACTCAAGAGAGTTGATTTTAAGAGTGAAGGGTGTTTCAAGTTATTCAAGATTTGGTCAAAATTTGTGGTTTGTTTTTAGTCCTGGTGTTTCTGAAATAGGGTGAATTTGCTCTTTGACTGTTTCTTTATTTTTGACTTTATTGAAAACTAAATTTTTCATTTCAGAAAAAAAATTATTAAACTAAAGTAGTTTCAATCAAGACATCTCATACTTAAGATCAGCTTAGAGAAAAACACAAGTTTTATAGGCTTTGTTGCATTTACTGCTATATATGAGAAATCACAGGCTTTACCTTATGTCAATTAAGCTGATTGTTTTGGTGACAACATAATGAAAAAGTGTTGAACAATTTGATTGCATGAGTACATGAAGGTGTAGCTGTGTGTGATGAAGGTAGTTTTTTTGGAAACAGTGTTTGTATGCTGTGTGGGGAGCAACTGTGGCTGAAGGAGAAGAGAAGGGAAAGGCAGTGGAAGGTGCACTAGAGTCACTGGCATTTCTTGAGAAGGAAATTGAAGGGAAAAAGTATTTTGGGGGAGAGAAGATTGGTTATCTTGATATAGCAGCTGGATGGTTGGCTCATTGGCTGAGTGTGTTGGAAGAGCTTGGAGAGATGGAACTTCTCACTGCTGAGAGATTCCCTTCTCTTCATCAATGGACTCACAACTTCATTCAGACTTCACCTGTCAAAGATTGCATTCCATCCAGGGAAAGTGTTGCTGCATATTTCAGCTTTGGCATCAACTACACTCGTTCCTTGGCATCCAATAAATCTTCATAGTATAGTTGGTATTGGCATTGAGTGTTCCTTCATATGGTGTGGTTATGTAATCATTTGTAATTGTGTGTGACAAATGAGTAATAAGTTTTATGTGTGAGTGTGGTTTCATGTAATGGTGATTTACACTTTGTTTCTCTTCAGACAAAGAAAGAACTTTTACTTCTCTTTTCTTGGATAAAGATTTATGAAGTTTAAATACTGCAATGTTGTGTGTAAGTTTGTATTTCTTCTTTAAACAAAGAAACGATGATGAGTTTTTGCATTAAGAAATATCCTATGTTTTTTTCTTTATTCTTTCTTCACTTACTTGAACAACTCTTGATGACAGATACCAAGGTTTCAAACTCTGCACCAATTAATTCTAAACAAATTCAATAAACCTCGAAGGGTTTATGAAACATAAATGTCACAATGTTGTCTGATGTTAATATGGGTAAGATGTTGGTCTCATATGTGCCAGAAACTTTGTTTTAGTGTCAAATTTATTTAAAATATATATATATATATATATATATATATATATATATATATATATTTTGCGATTTCCACATTTCTGTCTAACGGGATTCTAACACATTAATTAGGACAAACATAGTACTCTTACGAAGTTGAAAAGTAAAAAGCATGATGTATAAGTTTCTATTTCTCTTTTAAACAAATAATATATTTTATATTTTTATATTCGGTGTTTGTCCTTCTCTATTTAAATTTGGTTTTGGATGAATATAATTTAGATGGTATTCTTTTTCAATAATGATGATTACTTTATTACTTTATAAATTGAAAATAATGTATTACTATTGAGGGGGATATAGAGAGAGAGGTGGGAAAACAAACAACACATTTTCGTATTTGGATTAAGGAATGAAAATAAAGGAGTGGTAAACAAAAGAAAGATAGTAAAAAATGTAACTATTTAAATTAAATGAAAACGAGTGCTAAGTAAAGAAAAAATGAAAGAGAAATTTGTATATAATTTAATTGATATAGTAAATTTTAAAGAAATTATAGAGTAATATAAATATAAAATAATCAAATTTTCCGGTATAAATGATTTTTAATTATTTTTTTCATTTTATTATTACTATTATTATTTTATTATTCTTATCCTTATTTTATGATTTTATTATTATTGTTTAAATATTTTTATTATTTTATATTATATTATATAATTAATTACTTTAAGTTAATCGATTATATTATATATTGTCATAATCACTTGTCTCAATAGATTATCTAACTTTTTTTAAAACTTAATATGCCTAATGATTTTGCATTATAAGTGAGTTAAAGGAAGATAAATACATAATTCATATATTTTCAGCTGACATTCACCTTTTCACTTATTTTTTCGTGAATAAGGGTGTGCGAATTTGTAAATTCGTTCTCATTTTTTTTTTTTTTCATATTAACAAATAGAAACAGACGATTTTAGTGTCTTTCTTTCCATGGTTACAGTAAAATCCCTGGAATAAACACAACGTTAATGATAAATATGAAAGTTTCATTGATGATATATCTTGACTTATATATGTCCTATTGCCATAATATATGATCATTTAGTCTCCTAAATATTTTTATCAGCATTAGTTTCGATTGAGACAGTGAATATGAAAGCATTTCAATTTCAAAGGTATCACAATTCAAACATCAACACCATAGTCATCCAAATATCTAATTACAGATAGATGAAATATATGAAATATAATCACAGAAATAAAGTCAGAGAAAAGAAAGTAAAGAAAGTGAAATAGAACAACTGAGGGAAGCATCCTCAAACTCATAATCATCGTAACCATAATGAGATTACATGATCCACTTGTTTGACAATGTTATGTAAAATAATGATAAGTGATGTAAGGGATGATGTCATATTATCAATATCATTTAATATATAAATGAAGGTTCTGTTGCACAACTCAGGATGCAATGGCCAAGTGTTTATGTGCATCACTTCAATGTTTTCTTTCAAAATAAAATTCCTTAGTTTCTGAATATGCGTATATCTTAATCTTTCAAAATAAACCTTCTTTCAATGACAATGTTTTAATAATTAGTTTCATTGTAATTGAACTAAATGTGATATCTTAATTTTATATTTGAACATTTAGTTTTGTTTTATATATTTTTTTCAAATATATTTTTAATTTATTATATCAAAAATAGTTTAACGACTGAAGATTTTTTTTCTCTCAATTATCTCATGCTCCTCTCAAATTGAATTTATCTAAATACTATATTTTTCAATTATTAATGATCTCTTTTAGTTTATCATTTCATCTTTGTTTCTAAATTGAATTTGAATAATTTAAAAAATATCAATCGTTAAAAATAATTTTATGTTACACATAAATTATTTCTCAAATATAAAATATAATTTACATTTAATACTTTATTAATTTTAAATTTTATTATATGAAGAAAAAAAAATCAAAACAGAGGCTTCAATATCATTAACAATGTTTAAAACAATAACAAAAACAATTAGAGGTCATCACGATACAAAATACACACAACAAACAACACATACGAAAGATATGATAAAGAACAATGAGCAGAATAGAGAATCGTTTAGCAACAAAACAAGACATTTGACAGATCTAAAAGAGACAACCTTGAAGATAATATACATGAACTTCTAAATGAGACAACCACATTTTGAAACATGATTGAATCAAATATAAGTGGAGACAAGTTTCCAGTTAACAACACAAGGGTATCTTTAAGCATGAGGTACTTCATTTATTTTCGCTAGTTCCTACTCGTTACATTTTGTTCAATTATCTATTTAAACTCAATTTTCATTATTTTAATTAATTTAGTGATAATATATGAAAAAAATAAAAATATAAAACAAGACCACGCAATCAATTTGAAAAATTTCATGCAAAAAAAAGAAACTGATATGTTACAACTTGAAAAATATAGATAACTGCAAAATAAAATATGAAAGTTAGCTACTATGAAATATACAATCAATTTCATCCCTCAAGTATTATTATGCTTCCACAGTTTTTAAAGTAATAAAATTATACACGCAATCCAGGAAATATTGAATATACATCATTTAATCACTAAGTTGATTTTTTTTAATACTTGAACTATTTATCATAATTTCCAATTTTTTGGAAATGCTTATATAATTTCACAACTTTAAAGACTGAAAACGGGTATTATTTTTGGGACTAAATAGATGGTTTATTCAATAGATATTAGGAAGAGACAAAGAAAAATGAAAAGGAAATTTGAGTAGTTTCTGAAGAGAAAAACCACGAAGAACAAATATGGCTACAGCTGCGATGATAAGTGAGGACGTTGATGGCAAACATTTTAACCAAAATGGTTATGAATACTACTTGTTTGGATCCACAAGTAAAATCAGAAGAACCTACTCCAACAGGTATACAGCCCATAAATTTTAATTCTAAATCCAAAATAAATAAAACCAAAAACAAAATGATGCATCCGGAAAGATGAAACAAATACTCTCATCGATCTACCTACAGAGTTATCGGGCTGCTTGACCATGTGCATGTTCCAGAAGTTGACTAACCAACTTGTAGGTGCGTCCGTTAAGGGCCTTGGTATGGTCTATCAGCTGCTCATACCTGCAGAGGTAGTGATTAAAGATCAATGAACATGTAGATAAAGGAGTCAACATGACTTAGGCAGAATAGCAGAGTACATGAAGAAGCAATAAAGGGCCTATCAATGTTAACTTACACGTTTGGATGATTAGGCTCCATGATAACCGTTCCAGTGTGAGAGTCAATTTTGGCATCAAGCTTTGAGCTACGGATGAGATTAACAATCCATCTCTCAGCCTCCTCATAATTCAAATTTAACTTCTCAGCAAGCACTCTGAAAAAATATCAGAAGTGAGCAACCCTATCTAGAATTTTGGTTAGTACTACAGGTCCCCAATATGTGATTTAGATGTGTTACATGAAAAGTAGACCACGGGAAATCGTCTTGAGAAGGAAATACAGACAGAAAATATATCATATAACAAAAAGAACATAAATTTGGGAAATTGAGAGCTACAGTAAAAACCTTTCAAGGCCACAAAATAAAAGAAACAAAAGATCAATGACAAAGCTACATTGTGTTTTCACAGGTGCATAGTTATGGCACATAAGAAAAATTATAAAGCCAGAGATAACTACGACTTCTTATATTAGAAAAGTGCATACCCCATGTCAATACGTTGATGTATTCTACAGTACGTCTCAAAGATAAATAGCCTAGCATTTTCAAGGAACTCATCCCTTAGTGGTACAGTTGAAAAGTTGCTTTCTTCAACCCTTTTACCAAGGAAGGGATCATTGAGGATTACCTGCATTTTTAAAAAGAGAGCATAATATAATCAAGCCACATGAGTATAGGTATCATGGACATATACGAAAAAAGGGAAACTCAATAGCCACATTAGTTAAAGCACTCCTATAGTTGAAATATGTTAGCTATCCAAAAGAAACCATGCTTACTTCTTCACATTCCCTCATCTTCTTTTGTGCCCCATCAAAGTCATAGTTGACATATACACAAGCCAAAAACTCAGTGATGGGATCTTTATATGAATGCTGCTCTTGTTGAATAACTTTTATAAAATCTTTAAATTGTGGCCTCCTCCTCTTGTTAACAATGAATGCTGTGGCCAGGTATCGTAAAAGGTGTGGAGCACTAGTTTGAATAGCATTTAGATACCTGAAAATTACATCATATTTAGACAAAGCAACATTGCAAATACTAAGTCCAGAAGAGACAACCATAAACCAGCCCCAAAGACAAGAAGCAATTGATCAGTTTGACAAGGGTTGTTAATAAAAGTAAAGCACGGAAAATATCCTGAATGTAATCTACAGTATCCTAGGAAAGAAGAGGCATGGCATACTTGTCCTGATTGAACAGATCAATTATTTGTGTTCTCCCATTGTCATGATTAAAAAAGATGAACAGACTCCAATGCATCAGCCATATTCTGCTTTGCACCTGGTTCAAAGGCGATGCAAAACTCTGCAACAAAGTTCTCCAATTTATATTAATATGATAAGCATAACATACAAGTACATGTTTCCACTCCAAAAATCAACTGACAAACGAGAACAACCTTTGAGTCAATGATTTCCTTCAAGCGATTGAGCTCTTCAAGAGCAATGTCCCAGTTCTGCATCAAAATTTCAGCTGCCAGCTTCCCCCACAATGCACTCAAGCTCCTTTCACTATTTGTGCACAAAGCTCTGTACTGATAAAGATAATCAGCAGCACCAGAGTAGTTCCCACACTCAAACTGAAACTTGGCATATTGGTAAAGTGCCTCTATCTGTGCAGGACCAATCTGTTCCATCAAACACATGATTTAAGCAGTCAGTCAGAACGCAAACACCACAAAATTCAAACTTCAAAACTGGGAAAATCTTTCAAGAACCTCTAAAATACAGCAGCAAACAACGAAGAAAACAAAATGCTCAAATAAAACTAGGAAACAAACAATGAAATCAAATTAACATGATAAAATCTCAATCAAAAGCTTATACGAGAGAAATTATTATAAAAAAGTGTAGCCCAGTTACCTTAAAACATTTTCTAAAGCTTAGTAGTATAAAGAACCTTTTGGGTAACTAGCACCTCCTATCTTACAATCCAAAGCTGCTAAAAATAACCTTATAATTCTGCTTCAAAGATTCCAGTCCTAATATACCAAACCCGACAAGAAATAAAATCCTTCAAAATAAATCAACATTTTTTATCCAAACACTAAGTAATCAAAGGCATGCCAATTGTTACAAAACAATATTCAACTGTTTTGTAACACTCTTATACAGAGAGCTTCAGATCCTTATTAACAAGAGATAATTCTAAGGCTTACCAGCTTCATAACATCCCTAAAAACCCTTGGAACAACTAGTATAACCTATCCCACCACTACCAGCCAAAGCTTACCTATAACTACCAAAAACAACCTTATCAATTTGCTCTCAATTCTTATCCAAACACCACTAATTAAAGCCATGCGTAAAACCCAATTGTCATCTCAAGGCATGTGAAGACTGATCGTTATTTTGCTTCAAACCTGATATCGGTCATTGAGCATCTGAAGGTTATACTGCTTGTCAGCACGGAGCTCCTGAACGGCGGCGGCGTTCTGGAGGAAGGAGACGAGGGGGGCGGCGGCCTCCTCGAGGGACTTGAGGCGGGCGACAACCTCGGCTCGGCGCTCAACCATGTCATGAGGAACATCCTCGGTGTGGTAGAGGCTCTTGTGGATGTCCATGGCGTAATCAACCATGTTGGTGTTGTTGAGAAGATCGATCTTCGCCTTCAAGATGTGGTCATCATCGTATAGCTGGCGCTCCTGAAGAAACTCGAGAAGAGGGAACACCAAATGCCTATCGAGGTTCGGCGCCATCCGCGGGGTAAGGTCGTAATCAGCCATTTTTCTCCACACTTCGGATTCGAATCCTTAGTTCTTCTTCTGCTAGGGCACACGCAAACACTGATTCATACACTGGTTCAATACAATACAAAACAATAATCTCTTGGTGATGTGTTCCGATTAAACGGAGTGGTGGTGAACGGAAAAGTGTTTTACGTGCGACGGCGGTGGATGAGCGAAAACCTACCTGCTAGTGCCGCTGTGGTGTGGAGATACGGCTCCGACAGAGGCAAGATGCAGAGACGCAACACTGAGGATTCGAGAATAGGGTTTAAAAACCAAGAGCACTAAACGGTGTCGTTTAGGACTTTGGTAAAATGAGAGAAAAATATCGAAGACTTCTGTTTTATGGAAAAATAAAAAAATCAGGTATCAATAACAGTAAAGTGTGAGTTTATATTTTATTGGGCTTTTTAGTGTTAATATTTTGGGCTTTCAGCTTTTTCTTCCTCATACCCCGTACTTTCGTTTTTTCCCACTCTAGTCATAATGCATTTACTAAAAATATTCTTGTCTATTATTAAAATAAATAAAAAACTCACTTATTTTGGACTACATTGAAAACCTTCCAAATTACTTGTAAGGGATGGGTGCCATAAGAGTCTATCCAGTGATACATTATGATTTTTTTGTTTTTAAAAATTTGTAATTATTGTTTTAATGGTGGTGTACCAATTTGAAGGTCCAAAATGACTTTCTCAACAAAATTATATTTTGAATTAAAAAATTTAAAATTATATTTTGGATTCTCGTTGTGTAATATAGAGTATTTTTAATTACATTGAAATATATTTTAGATTATATAATTTATAACTATATTTTCAATTATAGATTCCATAATTAAAACATAGGATTACATAATTTGAAATATAGCTTTACATTATAGAATACTTAACTATATTTCAAGTTTTATAACTCAAAATTATTTTTTAAATTATATAATTTATAATTATATTTTAAGTCATGTAATACACAATTATATTTTAGATTATATAATCCAATACTACGTTTTGAATTACATAATTTATAGTTTTATGGTACTATAGCAGAAAGAGTGGTATTTTTTCTATATTCTGGAGTTGGGAGAAGAAAAAGGTTATGAATAAAATAGTAGAAAAATGATAGGATAATTTATTATTTTCAATTAAGAATAGATTAAGAAATCTTTTAACTAAGAAGAAAATAATGAAAAAAAATCTTGAATCATATTATTTATATTGGTATATTGTGTAAAACTAATTTTAAATTGTAAGTACTATTTTAATATTTTTTAAATTCAATTTATTTAAAAGAAAATTTATTGATATAGTGTATTAGGAAACAAATTTTCAAATTTAAAGTAAAATTAATTAAAATTTAATAATAATACTCTATGAGAATAAATAATTATAAATAAAAATATGAAATTAATATAATCTCAATAGGTAATATCTATTGGTAAACCTAGTTGGTCATCTTTAATTGGTTTGTCCATTCAATACGTTTTTTCCATCCATAAACCTCAAATCTAATATATTTTTAAGAAATTTAATTTAGTATCACTTGAACAAACCACTTGTTCGTACTTTCTTTAAAAAATCGAGGAGTCAAATTCATAATGAGAATAAATTATATATATATATATATATATATATATATATATATATATATATTGCCTAATCTAACTTGATTAATAAAAGATAATATTTATTTTGGTCTTTGAAAAAGTTTATGATCCAACTTTTAGTGAAAAGTAATTTTTGGTAAATTTAAGGTCATTTAAGGATGTAAAAAAGAAATAAATCAAGGCCAAATAATATAAAATATATATACATATTTGACTTAATAATCTTCTTAATTCATTTAGTTTAGATTGTATGTGGGTCATCTAAACTTGCTAACTTAGACCTACATGCCAGGCCCACTAACTTGGTCCATGAATCCTTTTCGAGCTATATATAAAAAAAAAAAAAATACATTGCATCTAAAGTGTTTGTGGGTCATGGATTCTCATCAGTTCATGCATGGACGGCTTCTTCATGCACCTCCAAAGGTTTCTTCACGCACCTGAAATATTATTATGCTGACCAAATTGCCCCAAATATAACCCTAAAGCTTTCTTAATATTCCAACGCACCTTCACTGTTTCATATGCACAGCTGCCTGCCACCTTCAACGCACTTCCAATGATTTCGTTTATTGTTGTCATCGCAGCCTTGTTTCCGCCGTCTACCGAACTTATTAACTATGTGAGATAAAATGATTTATTGAAGATTTTGAAATTGATTTCGAGATGATTCTGATTTGGTGATAGTTATGTGATTTGGAAGTGAGTTTATTCCAGAATTAACTGTTCCGAAAGCCAATTGCATATCTAGAATTAACTTCTGGAATAGTCTATTCCAGAATTGTTTTTTCTAAAAAAAAACAATTTTAAAATTCATAATTAAATGAGTCACACACATATATACATATATTAAATAATTAGAAAATCTGTAGATATCATTATTATCTCATTTATATTGAGTGTTAGAAGATATTATATAAAAAAATATTTCTAACCAATGCCTAAATTTGGTAGCAATAGGATAAATACATACAGATAGGATTTATGTTCTAAATAATCATAGCCTAATCATTATCCGGTGATGGATTACCAGTGGAAGGGAATCTCATTTTTCTGGTTTCATATTCACAAACAGCAGCAGTGAAAGAAAATGTATGAAGTCAAAGCATAGTGTTTAATTATTTAATACTAGCATATTTAAAGGCAGCCAATAGTAAAGCAATTCGAGCACACATGTTCAAACCAAGTACAGAGCTAGGCCAGACACAACCACACACACACCCTTACTTTCCTAGGCTACTAGAAATGGAAGGACTGTCAGCATAAACGCTTCATAGGAGAATGTTGCAGACCCCGTATACGCAGTATCTTTCTCCTTGAATTTGTCAGTTAGTCCCTGCAATAGGAAATAGGATAAATACATACAAATACAAATAGACGCATCACCTTCAATTCAATTTTTCAACATAAGCTGTTTCATTAGAGAAGAATTTATGGTTCACACTAAGAAATAGGACCAGGTTGAATCTGTTTCAAGAATTTATGTTTCATTATAAAACTTATCCAAGACATACCAAACGTTATCACTGTTAACTTTTACTAATGAAGATTAACAAAAAAGTATTGCCAATAAAGCAAATTTTTAAAAGGTTCTATATGCTTGAGTAAATATGCATGCAGTTGAATAATGCCGAAGCCCCGCTATCAGTAGAATTCGCATTTCGCTTCTGTTTATCAGGGATTTCGGTATCAGATGAGAATACTAAAATGTAATATTATTTGCAGAAACGGATAAAATAATAAATAAGTCACAGTGATTTGTTTGCTCACCTTAACAGTAAGACAACACCTGCATCAGTAAACATGGAAAAAATCAGTTTATATATTCATGTTATACGCACACAACACAGCAAGGAAAAAGTAGGCACAATTCAAAGAAATTTTTTACTGTAAGTTGCTCCCATTATAAATCTGGAAACTGCGGTGCCTTAACTAACAATATATAAAAAATTAAAAATAAAAGTGTCTTAGCCTATGTGGTTATTGTACAAGGACGATTTTCTTGTCTTTTCTGTCATAGTAAAGTAAGACATTGGAATTTAACAAAAAAATAGAAAAGATACCAAGGGGAGGATCCTTTAAGTGGGATATGGTTTCTCCAAAGTGAACAGCTTATTTAACATGATAAAGTAAATACTCTCACGATCAGAAAACCAATAGTTGAAATTATTGACATGTACATAACAAATCACAATGTACTGGAGTATTAATTGTCAATTTTCTCCTAAACACTAAAACTATTTGTTTTACCCTTACTTTCTTCAGATGAGGTAAATCTCCTTTTTCACGAAATAAATTTATTTTTATCCAAAGTAAAAAGACAATTGTAGAAAAGCCATACTCGATGAAATTGTCATATTCTATAGCCTTGCTTTTTCCACCAGTTTTGTCAAACTTTGAAACCAGCAAATCCAATACCACAGGAGAAACAGCATAACCCAAACTCAGTAGAGCATCTCGCAACTCAATGGAATCGATTTTGCCACTTCTGTCCTTGTCAAATCTCTCAAAAATGGACTGGAACAATTATCGGTAAGTTAGAAGAATAATGTCCCAATAAAAGTACAGGATAATTGGCAAACTAGAAAAATCAAGATTAACAGGGAATAAAAATAAAAGGAGAAAAGGACATATACCCTCCAGTTCTGAAGACTGTAAAATAAAGATGTGAATTCCTTGGGTCCTGCAACGCATTACGACGAAGTCAAAAGTTGAAAAACTTACATTTAATTTTGTTTTGATAATCATATTATTAATACCAAACACTTACAAACTATTATTTATTATCTATTAAGAGTGACGATAACAAAACTGCTCCAACACTTTACCTGCTACAATCTAAAATAATTATGACCACTTACCAGAAATCTCAGACTATACAGTGTTTTAAAATGATTTTTCAAGTTTAACAAAATTTATTCAAGAAGCAGGGCACATAATTTTTCAAAACAAATCCTTACAGTCAACACCAAATCAACATTACGAAATAAAATTTTAACAGGTGAGACCCAGTAATTTTTCAGAATCATTACTTAAATCAAATTAGAAAAAGCTGACATATAATCGTCATGACATAGGCCACGTCAAGTGAACACATAACAGCCAACTTTTTAACCTTAATTGTTTTACACTTTTCCTAATATAAGTTTAATCTTAATACCTGCAAGTGTAAAACTTCTATTGTAAACAGAGAACTTTTTGTTCTATTGATCTTTTGTTTTAAAATGTTATTTAAGAAAACATTAATTATTGTTTTACAAATACCTTTAGATTTCAAACAATTTTTAGTTATTTTAAATGAAAAATGCAATTGTGTGACCCAGTTTAAATTAATTAACATATTTTTCATGAAAGTATAAAAGAAAAGCTTCATGAAAGTGTAAATGAAAAGCTTCATGAAAGTATAAATGAAAAGATAGTAGTATACATTTATTGTGAATAATAACAATGAAAATAGATACAAGAGGAAACTGTTTCCACATTTTTTTGTTTCCATATTTAAAAAAACAATTGCTATTTTTTTAAAAGTTGCTTGCTTTATTATCACATCTGAAATTATTTAACTCCCGACTGCATTTCTATTTCTAAAGAGAGCACTTGAATACATTTCTATTTTCTAAAATTCGTAATTTTCAGTAAAACAGTATTCCTTTAAATTAAGTGGCTAGTTAGTTTAACGACATTAAAAAAGGTATCTTACACCACAAGTGAAGTAGTAATTAATTAAATCAACGTTGGTACAACAATCAATGAAACGATTAATTTAATCTACACCAATTAGTAATTAATTACTTAATTAATTAAATTAATTTAATATTATTAAAATTTCATGGTCCAGACGTGGAAATAACAAAACCAGCACATAGAGTGGATCTTTCGTGCTCCCAAGAAGGTGGCCCCCAAAAAGTCATACCCAAAATTAAACTCGCAACGGACAACGCACAAAAAATTAACTGCATTCGCAATCAAAGACGCGTTTCGCAAGCAGATAAACCAAAACGCGCAAAAAGAATAGAAAAAATGACAAAAAAACCATCCCAAGCACCGGCGCAGCTTAGCACCGTGCGCCGGAAAACCTAAAGTTTTCGAGAGAGAGGAATTGGTACCTATCTTCTTGACGTTGGAATTGGTGAAGTGATACATAAGAAGATGAACGGTTCTGAGGCTGAAGCTTTGGTTATACGAAGATAACGCTCTCTGCAATTCCTTGTCATCGATGAAGCCGCTCCCGTCTTGATCCGCCATCTGGAAGCACGCCACTACGTTCGGGTCCGTGCCCGGCGGAAACGCTGACGGAACCAGCGATGCGAACGGGCTCCCATACGACGCCGCTGGAGGATAGCCTCCACCGCCGCCGTGGGAGTGGGACTCGTCCTTCTGTGGTTTGCTGTAAGGAGCGGCGTACGGAGCAGACGGCTGGCCGTACGGTGAGGCGTTGTAGGACTGACCAGACGGAGGCGCGCCGTAGGATTGCCCAGGCGGTGGCGCGCCGTAGGATTGCGACGGCGGAGGAGCTCCGTATTGCGATGGCGGAGGAGCGCCGTATTGCGATGAGGGAGGAGCTCCGTAGCCGTAGCCGGTAGGCTGGTTAGGGTAGCCAGACATGTCGAAAGGGAATTTGAGTTGAGAAAAGTTGGAGTTACGATTTGGTTAAGAAAACGACGGAGAAGAAAGTGTTTGATTCACCTCAGTGTTTCGTTTATATTTGCAGGGCCAGTTTTGGCGTTTTGCCACTTGTGCGTACAAAATTTAACAAGGGTATATTTTTTCACGGAAAATATGTTAAAAGCTTTGTGTTCCCGTGTCAATAAGTTTTTTTTTTTTTTACTTAATAAATTACCACATTTTGCATTTAGTTTCTCTTTATTTTATTTTTTTTATGTTCCAATTGGCTATTGGTAAAAGAAATTTCTTTGATGACATGAGAGCCAACTTCCAATATTAAAACAAAACGTGTGTATGGTGTCGACTAAGTCAACATCTACACCACACATAATCCAGTAAAAACATGCCAAAACAATCTTAGCCAACAACATTTGGTACGAATGTAAAAACGAGGTGGAACATGAGATGTAAATTATGTTGTATATATGTTTGAGATGTACATTAAAAAGAAAAATACTAAATAATAAGGTTTCAAGAACATAAATGACATCGAGCGGCTCGTAGCAAAAAGCATTAGGAACAAAAATTTTGGTTGTAATGTGGGATTATTAATAAAAGTTGCAACAGTTAAAGGAAATTTAGAGTTGATAACTAAAGGCCTTCCAGTTTATCTGAACTAATGATTTCAAGAAGTTCAGTTCGTTGGACGCTTGTGGTGCTTTACCTTGGCTCTTACCATATCATCTCCATTCTCAACCTCAGACATGGGTTTATGTGTTACAGGGTCCATCCCTCTGTGCCTCAGTTTCTTCTTCAAGCTAGAGTTCCACACATTCTTTATTTCATTCAGTCCTCCTCAGCAATTGCTTCGCAATTTTAGAGCACCTGAGACAGCACAGTGTAATATGCATGTCAAGCAAAAGAAAATAAAATTTAACCATAATCCCAGTTGAAAAGAGAAAAAAGGGGAGAATTCATTAATTCAATCATGAGAGAGACTGAATTACACTTGCAATTGGAATACAATAATGGTGCATGAAATTAAATAATAAGGTTTTCTTCTTCTCTTGCGAATGCTCCTCTTTAAATCAGACCTTAGGTAGTTCATCTACCTAGGCCTGCAACTCTTACCAGACCTTTGCAAACCTGTCAGTACATTGCAAGAGATACAAATAACAATATTCTCTTTAATACATGGTAAAGGAGATTAAAGGAGGGTTGGTTGGATAATCGGATCAATTACGTACTTGCTTAGGCACTGAACTATAACATACATGACCATACTGATAAACGTTTAGTCGTAAATCCAAGGAAACACATGCAAATTAATTTCATTGAAGGATTTTTGTCTTTAACAAATTAGAAAATGGAGGATTGGTAGTATTAAAACTGAAACAGCAATTGTAAGACAGAATTCAAAAGAGTAGCAGTAAAGAAAAGCTGGATTTAACAAGATAACTAATGTAAAAAGAAAGCTAAACTGAGATTTGAAAGTAAGAACTCCAAAGAAAACAAAATTTAATAACAGAGATGTGAAAACTGAAATTAAAATGCAGTACCAGAATTGAAACACAAACATACAGTAATTCAAATTTCAAACTGAAAATTGAAATCAGAAAGGCATTGAATTTGAATCTATTGAAAAATTCAAAAACCTAAAAGCATGGCAGGGAAAACTGAATTTGAATGCATCCAACTGAATTAACAGTGAAAACTAGCAAAACAAATGTCTAAACTACAAAACTGAAATTGAGATTTAACGATGCCAATCAAAATGAAAAAAAAAATTTGAATTAGAAGTGAGTGCAAACAAGAATTAAAATCAGTGATTGAGAACAGAAATCGAAAGTTAGAATTCAAACATTCAACTAAAATTGTAGTTTGATGCAGAGACAAGAATTGAAACTAAAACAGAACAACTATTTTAACTTAAAATCTAAGAAAACTAAACATTTAAAATTGGCAAAGAAAATTGGAATTGAATGCACAGATGAATGACAGCAAATGAAATTTAAAACAGCAAATCAAATTGAAAACAACGACAGAAATTAGAATCAAAACTGAAAACATAACTAGAAAAACTTAATAAAAGAAAACAGAAACTGAAAATGCAGAATTTAAATTGAAAGATATTGAATGCATAAACTGAATTGTAAAAGTAGGAAATCAAATGTAGTGCAGAAACAGTTAATAAAATTGCAGAATAGTAAAGAATAGAACAGTAAAACAGTATAGTTCACTGATTTTATGAAGAGAGTAATGAACCAATCAATCCATAAACTCAGTAATAAAATCTTAATCAAGAATTGAACACTAAAAAGAATTTCAATAACAGAAAAGAACAAACTAAAATTACTTGGTAGAATTCCTCTAGAAATTCATCGTTTTCATTGAAGACATGCATTGAAGGTCATTAGCAGAAAAATGTACAAAGCAGAAAATATAGAAGGGAGAAGAAGAGGCATGGAAACAGAAAAGAGAAGAAGAAAGAATTTTATTTGCTGTAAAAACTGAAAGTGGTAGAAAACAGACAAAGAGAAAAATTGTAAGAGACATCTTCTAATTCTAATCCTGAAATCTAATTCTCTCCGCGCGCCTTCTCTCTTTTTGGCGTATTGTAATTTTATAGTGCTCAAAACAAGAAAAACGTGGCCTGAACAGATGTTTAAAAATGGGCCCAGCTAATTGTGGTAATGAAATTACAAAAGTACCTCTGCATACAATTCTACTTTATTTCTGCCCTGCAACATTTCATTACTTACTCTAAATAACTCGAACTCTAAAATTAATGTCCTAATATTCGAATTGAAGCTCCTTGAATTAGAATTTCATTATAACAAAAATCAGCACAATCTGACAGAAAAAATTAAAAATCAAACAGTCAGTTGAGTTCAATTGTAGGAAGATACAGCTATTGCAGATAAATATAGAAAAATCTATAAAAATACAAAATTAATACACTGTACACTAAAGTATCTATTTCTTATATAAAAAAGTGCAAATCTCTATTAAAAACAAATAATAAGGAAAAAAAAAACTTAGAAGATATAATTACCCTATAAAAACGTATTCAAAAGTGTTCTCACGTACTTCGTAACATGACTAAGAAGTTTTTCATCCTCCTCAGGGGATCAAAGACCCTTTTGAAGCTACTGCTTCTAATTGCAAGAGTGCCTTTCCATTTTAGTTTTTTCTTTTTTTTACCCTTAATTACTAATACAAAGTGGTCAGTATCAGAGTTTTGCCAACTGTCTCACTGTGTGTGGGACGTATAGTATTTATATTCAAAACAACGTAACTGTTTGCATGCAGAGTAGGACCCATGATCCCATTATTAAGGCAACTAACCACTAACCTAACCACTAACCCTAT
>Ga0099824_1005392_pt1 | contig 18038 bp, 8 predicted proteins | sample SiratrowhiteBW_FD_76837 | JGI IMG/M metagenome (GOLD analysis project Ga0099824, IMG submission 76837) | Root nodule microbial communities of legume samples collected from California, USA - Siratro white BW | ecosystem: Host-associated > Plants > Roots > Nodule | place: USA: California... | reverse complement strand
TATATATATATATATATATATATATATATATATATATATATATATATATAAGTAATTATTTTATGTTTAACCTAATTTAACACCATCACAAAATCAAATATGGGGATATAATGACATCATAAAAGATACATTTTTTAATTATTAAATTCACGAATGTTTGAAAACAAAAAATTGTTCTACCATATATCACCATAACGGGAAGGATTTTCGCATCAAAGCTCCTCCACTTGTTCTTTTCTTTCTTTCCTAAAGTTTCTCGCCTCCTTTCTTTATGGATCCCTCTTTTCTTTTATTTTTTATAGAAACAATAAATACACTAACAAAGCTAAATTAACTATACACAGAGACAATCTTTTAAACTATTCATAAAATCTCAGCCTCAATCCATATGTCATCGTATACATACCCAACCATTATTGAATTCCAAGATGTCCAATTCTAAGTGCTCATTTTCTACCTCCATTACGCAATACCAAAAGGAAACAGTGAAAAAAAGATGGTGGTAACAAAGGGGTGATAATGGTTGCGATGAGGGTTAACAATTTGTACACTTTATAATAATATGCTTTTTAGTGAGTAGGTAGGTATCTTAAAATTAAAATTTTGATTGGACATGTAATGAGAAGATTTGGTAAGACTTTTAAGATTATATGAGCAACTTAAGAGACTCTTTATATAGTATAATGAGTTTAACTTTGCCAATAAAGTGGAGTGGTTGCATAGTAGAAAATCCTCAGTAGCACAAGATACACTTTTCTTTTTCAATTTTTTATTGGTATAACACCCACAAAAAAAATTATGGCAATTTTACAACAATGTTAAGTATCTGAAATTAACAGAATTACTTGAAAATTAATAACAAAGATTAAACATAAAAAATTGTTTGCCTCGAAACTAAAATATAAAATACAACAACTAAACCGCAAAAGTAAGGACGGACAAAAACATGTTTCGACAATTATAAAGATCAAATTAGTAATTAAATAATTGAATACGCCATGATAGGATAACAACAGTGCAAACAAGTAGACTCCACCAGATAACGTTTAGAAAAATTAAAAGCTAATGACAAGCAGTAAAGGAAAAAAAAACTAATAAATTTAAGCTTTTTATAAGTAAAGACTAAAATAAAAATGTGCATGTTTATAGAGACAAATAGTTAATTAAATTAAAATTTTTAACAAAGTTGTAATGAAATTTCTTGCAACGAAAGCATAAAGGGAAAATGCAGCACACTTCATGACTTTTTCTTCTTTTTATTAAAGGAGAACCATGTATAAAATTATCTCTGATTTTCTTCACTTGCTATCTTATGCTTAATTTTATTATTCAATATTTTTTTTATCACAATAACTGTTAAATTTAGTTTTTCTTCTCACCTAAAGTATATAAAAAGAAGCAACTTTTTTATATAAAATTAAGAACAAACTACAAAAGTTGAAAGCAGAAGAAAATAGAAGGAAGAGAAAGAAGAAAATAAGAGCACTACAAACTGCTACACAAAGCAGGTGACATAAATGTATAGCGGTGACTCTATCCTAATAATTATACCACTCAATTCAATTCAGACAAAAATGCTAAAAATTTATTTCCTCCTTAAAAAACAGTTTAATTAATAAATTGATAAACGAATTAATTCACATCACCAAGCAAAATCTCCGATTTCTTATCCTTTTGTTTTCCTCTGTTTCCTCTGTTTTCTCCCTTCCCCTGAAGAACTACATAATGCACATGAAAACTCACCCGCAAACAACACATATAGTAATATTTTCTTAAACGCAAAGAAAAAACGTGGATCACTTACCATTATATTTCTCAAAATAATAGAAAAAAAACATTAAATTAACAATTTAGAGTACATTAAGGTTTCGACGAAGAAAGAGTTATACAAGGAGAAGAAGCAGCAACAATAAAGTAGCTGTGAAAATCATCTCTTTCCGTTTGTTCAAACTGGTGGGTGCTGAATTGTCTTCTGGCTTGTGGGGTGGCTTCCTGAAGTAGAATGGAAAGTAGGGAAGAATAGGGTCAGGGGGTGGTGGGGTGGCGAAAACACCACCTCCGCCGCCGCTGGTATCGCCTCCGTCGCCGTAAGGCGGTGTTGGGTAATAAGGGTAGGACCCGGAAGGTGGCGGATACGGTAACCCGGGTTGGGGTGGTGCCGGTGGAACAGTGGAACCGCCGCCAGATGAAGGGGTTGTGGGAGTGATTCCGGTGGGTGGTGGGTAACATGGATACGGGCACGGTGGGTTGTCGGTTTTTGTTGTTGTTGGAAAAGAAAGGAGTAATATTGAGAGCAAGATGAGAGGGTTTGGGTGAGTTAAGGACATGTTTGGATTGTGTGAAGGAAAAGGAAAAGGAAAAGGAAATGGGGTGAGGAAGGAAGAAGGAACCGAGTGGGTGTGAGGGAGTGAGAGAGAGTGAGTGAATGAAATTAAGGTGAGTTTCAAGAGATGTGTATGTGGTGGTCTTATTGGATGGCTACAGGTGTTTTGTCATATCTCAACAATGGAAACTATGCCAAAGATTGAAAGTGAAGTTATAGCCACTTGGAAGAGATTATTATGAGCAAGAAAATAAGTCAATTTGGTGTTTGAAATTTTGGTCATAGTAATTAATAACCCCCTTAACTTAAATGATCTTTGCTTTAGTGTTTCTTTTGTTAGGTTTAGCTTTTCATTCTTCTTAGCATCATGATTGAAAACTAAATTTTACTAATAAAGATTTTAGTTTATTTATTGAGTTCTGAATTATTGCAATAAATAGATAACAAAAACGGTTTAGTTGGATTTAATTGGGCATCAAAGTGGAGTTGGTGGTGTGTGGTGAGGCTGCTGGACAACAACTCCTTGATTTGAGGTTTTAGAAATTAAGATTAGTATAAAAAAAAAAACACTTAATTGTTTGTTCGCTAAGAATAATAATGATTGCACATGTTATGCCTACTACAGAGACGAAGGATTACATTGCAAAATGCATGAACTTAAAAAAAATACTACGATCAAACTCTGCTCTGCTGACTTCAACAGATAGAAACTTCCATGTTCCAATGTTGTATCAAGCATCTTCAAATTAAATGAAAATGACTTAATTTGACAGGTCACAGCTAGCTTCAACTAACATATCATTGAAAAAAAAAGTAATATAAAGGGAATGAAAAATAGACTCTTGCTACATATGCCTTTGGCCTTGAAGAATTATGTTTCTTCGGAATTAGAAGTATAATAAATACACTTAGTACAACTTCTGATGCTCCTTTTTCCATCCTCAATATTTTGATATCGAAAATAATAGTATTATAGCAAATCATGCCTCGTATATGTGGTGATATGATATGACTGAGAGTGCAAAGTTGTTGAGTAATAATGCATAGACAGGGACATTATGGAGGAGTATGCATCTTTTCATTAATCAACAAAGCAACACAATTTTATTTTCGATGAATCCACAAAGCATCCTTAATCGTTAAGTTGAAATAACTTTGAATGATAACTATGGCTTACAAGTAGTGCATGCAGCCACTCCCTTTTCAAATTTTAAGTAGCGAAGGTCTTAAATTGGCTACACCAAACATCAGATGACAGTAACTGGTGATGGTGGTGTTTGCTTTTGGTTGTCATGTGTCTCTCTGAATGAAAATTATGCTTATCCTCAATGAAGTGGAAGTTCTTTTTCACCCTTTTTCAGATAATTTCTTGTAACATGTTGTTATACAAAAGGATATATCCTCTCTCACAATTCTTATAGCATGTTGTTATACAAAAGGATAAAAGTATAAGATAAAATGTGTAGTGGTATAATGGAAGTACACAATAAAACATGGTGTTTTTAGTAAAAATAACATGTATATAGTAAAAGGTTTCAAACTTTAAAACTGTTATTAATTACATGTTTAGTCGAACTTCTTTACAAATGTTTTTAAAAAGGAAAAATTAAAATTAGTTTGGCCATAAGTTATTAAAATTAGCTTATTTGGAATTCTCTCATACAACTCTTTTAGACTTTTATTTTTGTTTGTTTATAAAATAATTTTAAATTGCAGAAAAGATTATTTTATTTTTTCTCTTATAATTCTTTATGAAAAAAAAAATCCAAAATAGATTTATTATAGCTTCTAATTTATCTATTGTTTTGAAGTTAAATTATTTTCATTGAAAGTGCTTGTCAAAAAAGAAAGACAAAAAGTTATCATTGAAGGACACAAATATTTCACTTGTAACTTCAACGTCTCATATTGTGTTCCGCCAATAAAAATAAACACACGGATTAAAAATTATTTTGATTTTTTTTTTTTTTTGCACTTTTGTTAAGGAAAACTTGTGTTGTTAGTTACTTTTGTGGGAAAAAATGTTGAGTAAATAATGATTGATAGTGTAAGAAAACGTCATTGTTAAAGAGATGAGAAGAAAAAAAATAATAAAATTTTAATTTGCTTAATAATTTTTATTAATGGGACACAATATAATGAGAATATGGATGGAGAGAAAACATATCACAATGTTCCTGTAATGAACATGATTAAGACAAGGAATGAGTAGAAATAATCTTTAAAGGAAGGATGACAAGAGTAAGATGTGAGGAAATACACTAGATGTTGGAGAACATAATAGAAAATGCAAAATCTTTTGTGAAAAATAGAACCGTTTGCTATTTAAAATAACTTGTAGTTAGATTTTATTTTTTTCAAAATAATCTTTTTAGAATATTCTAAAAGAATGTTTCAAAGCATCCTTAGAATATTATAAATAAAATTTTATGTAACATTTAATCTAAAATATTTTAAAAGCTTCTAGTTTGTGTTAGAATAAATAATGAACATAAACTAAGTTTTATTAGAAGTAGTTAAAATTAGCATATACCGTAAGTGACTTATAATTACATGAGTCAAGAAAGTTGCAACTTTCTCTCATACATTGTCTCATAAAAATTCTTGGCCAAATTAAGATTTTCTCTTTTAATTAGTTTGTTTTGTTTCTCTTTCACACTTTTTTTTTAACACATTCTCATTTTATAAATGGAATATTCCTGTTTTATATATTCTTTTATACTTGAGAGGTATATGAAATCAATTGATTTTGTTGAGATGGAGTATATTAAAAGTTTGATACTCTTATTTTAAATTCGTATCTTGAAAAACATTTTCAAATAATGCATAAAAATATATTTATCCTTTAAGTCTTTAAGGTTGTGTGTTCTCCATTTTCTTTTCCCTTTCATACTTTTCTAACTTCATTTTTTAATCTTACACAATGTTGATAATACTAAACTCTTTCCATCAACGAGTGAACTTTAAGTTAAGTATTTATGAAAGTGATAAATATTTGAAATTTTAAAAATGACAAAATCACAATGTGAAACAAATAGATGGATTTGAATAATTTCACATCACTATGTGAAATTTTCCATAATATTTTTTTAAGATATATTTGTAATATGATTTTTTATATATTTAAAAAAATTAGTAAATATATATTGTTTAAAACTCAATAATTTAATAAATTTTATTTAGCAACAAAATTATATTTTAGAAATATGAAAAAAATATATTGTTCAAGATTATCACTTTCTCTGGTGGAATAAAATAAAATAAACTAGGAAAAAATTATGAGAAATGAGAATTTTGAATTGTTTGATTGTATATAAATAGATGGAGTGAAAAATAAAATGGTGTAGATTTTACTACTTTCTTATTTCTTTATTGATAAGTCTCGAAATGGTCAATTTAAAGTCTCTATAAACATAAATAATTGACTCTCTTACTTTTCTCACACATTAAAAGTGATTGTAAGTGGCAAGTTTTTTTTTCTTTTTTTTTTATAATTTATTTTCCTTTTTCTTGATTCTCTTAAATCAAACATTTCGGTTCCTATTGTATTCTTTTAGGTCATTCACTCTATCCCTTTAATTCCTATTTTTATCCATCTAATTGTCGTCTACCTTTTCTTTCTAGTTCCAACTAAACACACATGCATGACTTCCTTCTGTATTTTACCATTGTTTGTTTGGAAAATTCTGAAGAGAAAAAAAAATGAAAAATCAAGTTTCTTTTTCTTGAAAAAAGCAAGAAAAAAAGGTGAAAAGAGAAATAAAAAATTGATGCTACCTATAAGAAAACAAAAATCTCCCAAATAAAGAAATTTTGGTGAGAAAATAAACATGAAAATAGTGAAACTCACTATAAATTGAAAAAGTACAGTTATCATTAACTTCTAGGAATAAAAATGTCTTTCTACAGCGAAAGGCCCCAAGAATATACTCAAAGACACTTCAATGCTTACGAATGTATATTTATATTTTGAAATATTGACCTGCACAATTTTACATTATTCTCTCTCTTCTTCTACTTCTTTTCCCTCATATTCTTTTCATCACATAAATATAAGATGAAAAAAAAATAATTATACAATTTTACACAAGAGAGAATATAATAAATATACTTGGATGGACCAAAGTTACAAAAATACATTTTACGAACGATACTAACTAGAGTAAAAACTCAGCATACTCTCTACTGATCTAATTCTATAATTACAAAGAAGTTGCAAATTTTTTTTCTTTTCAATTTTATAATTTTTCCAATTCTTCAAGGCTACTGTGTTTTAAGCACAGTTATTTATTTAATGAGCAATTACATTGACGAGCTGTGATTGCATTGATTATATTATAGTTTAAAAGATAAAATATTATTAAGTATCTAAATAAGAACTTGGATGAAATGGACCCAACCACATTATAGACTAAAGGTTCTAATTCTTTGATGATAGTAGAGACCTAAGTTTCCTGTTACCATATCTAAATATAGATTAGTTGTGAACTTTTGTAGGTAGAAACTTGGTTTTAATAATAATAAAAAAAAGAAATGAAATCATAGAGGAGGCATGTGGGTAGAAGATTAAGTTTGAAGCTAGTGTCCAATTTGGTGAGTTCAGAAGTGTAATTCAAATCACCAAAAACCCATTCCATACGCAAGAACAAAATTGAAGAACAGCTGGAACAAAAAATAATACATGAGAATGAATGATTAGACGCGTGCCCCCTAACCGAAACACCATGTTGTGTCACATAGCCTAGCTTTTGAAAAGAATGCTACGATGATTAATACTTTAACTTCAATATTTGACCTAATCGTCAACACTTCTAATAGTTAATTTGGTTACTCTATCATGCTTAATCAGAAGAATTATAGTAAAAATATAAAGTGAAACGCATTTGGGTTAAAATATCGTAGTCAAAAATAAATTAAAGGAAAATTAGGTGGTTACTATATTTTAGTTTAACAAACAGTCATTCAATCTAACAATTGACATATTTTATTTTTAATACGATATAATATTAATATAAAAATTTAATTTTATTAATTTTTTAACATTTTATTAATGATTAAGGTAATTAAATATATATTTTGTTTTAATATTTTTAAAACATTAATGTTAATATATAATTAACTTTAGAAAATTTAGAATCCTTAGTCATTTTTTAAGATTAGTTATACATTAACGTTAATTTATTTTCAATAAATATACATATGACAACTATCAAAAAATTAAATAAATGTTACATTATTTTAATCATTAGCGAACTTTAAATAAAAATATTAGTTAAAATGTTTGTTGTAAAATTATATTTTTTTTATTATACTAAAATTGAAATATATCATTATAAAAGTAACTATTTGGCATTTTAGTTTCACTTAATCTCAGTTTGTCGGTGTAAAAGCACTTGTTGTAGTTGGTTTGTTGCTCCTAAATAGAGATTTATTTGACGTGTCGCAGTGGTTATACATTACCGATACATTCCAAATGAGTTGAACATTTCAAACGATTCTGATAATTTTATTGTTTGGGTTGATGCACTTGTCCCCAACTGCACAAGATTCCCATGCCAATGAGGTCATCTCTGATTATTTAGTTCAAGGTATCTTAATTACAACTACAGGCTTTTTAGGATGGATAACTCTCCAATTCCAAATTGGGTAAAATGGAAAAAATGAGTCAAACTTCTAACCTTTTACACATATTAAAAACAAAAAATGCTTATTTGATGAGAATAGTTTTCTTAAATTGATTTCAAATTTGATATTTTTTATTGGCTTTTCTGAAAGTAGAATACTTATTAGCTATTTGGGAATTTTATTGTTATTTTTCTATTACTTATGTTACTCTTTGCACTTTTTTATATCTTACATTTCTGTTTTGTAAAAATTAGTTTTGAATTTTTTTTATTTAAAATTAACGCATATTCAAAGAATTTCTTATTTAATTTTTTTAGTTTTATTATGATTTTATCTTAATAAAGCATAATGTTATAATAAGATAAGTATCTGATCCTAAAGTTAAGGACAAGAATATACTAAATCTTCATTTAGTATCCATATTATTTTTCTGACATATTTTTAACTACTTCATATAAAGATATGATTTGTTTTATAAAATAAAAAAGTTTTCATAAACTTGATCTTGATTTTCTCAAATTAGACATTGCAATATAATTTGAATATCTTATAATAAATTATTATTAACAAATCATTTAATAACTTTTTGGAGACATGGTCAAATAACTTAATTATTTTTTTAATATCACCAATATGTTAGTTGGTTATAATAACATAATAAGTGTAATAGAATTATATCAAGTCTTAGTCAAGAGTTCTCTCTTGTGGGCGTCTTAGTTGAGAGTTTTCTTCGTTTTGTTCGTCTGTAATATTTGTGGATGTTTATTTTGCAGGTGGCTATATGGAGGTGTGTAGACTAGTTTTTCCCTTTATTGTATCTTGTTCCTTTAGTCTTCTTCATTTTCTTTCAAAAGTACTATGTTAGTTTCCGTTTTTTCTCATTGTATAAGAGTTGAAGTATTCCTGAAGTACTTTTTTTTTATTTAATTTATTTTTGGCTATTCAAAAAAAAAAAAAAGTAACAAAAAAATAAACATATATAAAATGTTTATATAAAAGAGGGATTCATTTCAACTCACTCTTACAATATTTATATTTACTTTGTCGTGTTAATATTTTATTCACGTACATACTTAAGTGTCACAACACCATTTATAATAGACTTTTATTTCATGTTGTGATCATTCATTTTGTTATCGAATATTTAGATCATATTTCAAGTGATTAAATATTCCACCTCACTAAGAGTTAAGCATAACGACATTCAATTTTTGATAAGAATATTTGATATCCACTATAGAGCTTTGATAAAATTTACCCAAGGTGATGCAAACCTTCTTGAAAAAATATGAGGGATATGGGCAAGCACTCTTAAGCTTCAAACTCAAAGCAAAGTTAAAACAGGATCAAACTAATCCTAGTTTGGTATTCTTGGTGGGATATGGGTGATGAATGGGTTGTGAAAGGTGTAGGATAAGTTTAGATAAGGTTTGATTTAGATTTAGGAGGAAGGACCCTACAAAGTTATGACACTTGGAGCCTTTAAGCATTATCAAGGATAAATTGATGAACACAGGATAAGCGAAAAGGAGAGAGTCAACAATTAATCTCATTAACCAATGAATAAATATTAGAGCAAAAGTTCAACACTCTATAATTTTGATTAAGTACTTAAACCAATAAGACATGTGTACGTGTCTGATAAGACAAATATCATATCAGACATAAGTACATTAAAAAATCACGATGGTTGAATAGAAATCATAAAATATTCTTGAAGCTTAATGCCTATCACTTAGAGAATGTCTTCAAACGTCTGTCACCAATAAGTATTACAAAAGAATCAAAATTACATATGGACAAAATTCGTATGTAACTGCTTTAAAAATTTTCCATTACTTTTAGGAACTTTATTTATGATTTTTTTTTCTTAGCTCCAAGTGAGGATCAAACTCAAATACCATATGTACATAAGTACATATAGAATTTACCAATGAAGGTCCTAAAAGAAGATGAAAAGGAAATATTTGAGCATGGGTCTAACAAGTCAACAAGAAAAGAGATGTCTCTAATGTCTATGTTTTAAGGAGTTGCTTAAACCAAAAGATCATGGGAATAAAAAGGTTTCATCTTAGGACAAAATAAGGGTCTTACAGGCATAATGATGACGAAGTCTCTCAAGACGTTGTTTGTTATGAATGCAACAGGCCTAGTCACATGAAGTTTGAATATCCTAAGTTGTAGAAGACGTCAAAGCTCGAGAAAAAGGGGCTAATGGCTACTTGGGAAGATACAAAATCTGATTCAAACTTAACAACAAATGAACATGCCAACTTGTGACCAAAAACATAGGTATATTCTAAACCTCACTATACTTTTTATTCTGCATCTGATGCGTCATAATCTGATAATGAAGATGATAATGATGTTTCGTATGAAGATCTTCTCAATAGTTGTAACAACCTGTCTGAGCAATATTTGAAATTAAAACTAAAGTTTTACAAGGTTAAGAAAAAGGAAAAGGAGTCTTAGTAATTCACACCCCATAAAAAGTCATTTTGAGGTCTTTCTTCCTCTTCTAATTTCCTAGTCATGACCTTGGTCAAATGCCCAATGTGTGTCATTCGAGGGATACAAACTGATCTAAGTCACATATACATTGATGTGTTCATCTGGATTGTTCGTGTCCTCATATTTATCAAGAGTTTATCCTTTTTAGTTGACAAGGAGTTTAATTTCCATTATTCCCTTGGTGAATGGGAGTCAGCAGGCAGAGGCGTCGAAAGTGTTTGTCAAGGTGGGAGGTCGGGACTGGACATCTTACAAAAATTCCAGATCTTGGTTCCTCAAAATTGTTGAGGCATTGGATCCAATCGAATCATAGTGCTCAGTTTCAACCCGTTCAAGTATCACGTTGTTTCCCTCCATTTTTTGCCTTAGTATCGCGTTCTCCGGTTGGAGGATGTGAATCTCTTTAATGGTTTTCCTATTGAGGGTTTCAAGTTCTCATCACTACTCCATCATCATCTCCATTTGATCAAAGTGATTATCTTTATGCTCTTCTTGTTGATATTTGTCGCTCATGTTTCTTGTAGTTACCATGTGGTTAGACTTATACTTTGTGCCTTGAGTGGACGTTAAAAATGTTCTTACGAGACAGAGTTACCTTATATGTTCACCACAATTCTTCTGAGGTCTTGGTTTGTTGGTTCCGTTGTTTTCCACTCCAAGTACTTCTCAATTGTTTTAAGCTCAACTCTGAATTTCAAAAGGGGTCCCAAAGGGGTCCTTGCAAATACTCTAATGCTTAAATTAGGAATTGGAAGTTATAGCTTTAAGTATTGCTATTCAAAGATTCATGTTATCTTAAAAGGGTTAACCTATTTATAGCTTTTGAGTTAAGCCCTTACCTGTACAGAAAGTAAATGGGGCCTAAGCAGGCTCAATCACTTTTTTAATATTGGTTTAACAGCTAACTACCTGTTATATAACCATCATCATCAATTCGTGATTATGCGTGTGCGAGGTCGCCTATGAAAAGGTCGAAATATCAAGATTTTGACCCATTAAGTAAGTTCCCAACATCTCAAATTGTGGTCTAGTTCATTGTTTATAGTCTTAAGTGCATTATAGCGTAAATGTCCTCTCTTACTTGACTATTTGATACGAGAATAATAATTATGATTATATATATATAATCGTAATTATATATATAAAGGTAAATAATCAATTTAATGTAATAACTATTTACAAATTTTATTTTTAATATAGGAAAAAATTTCAGTACAAAAATTATTAATTTTATTTGAATTTTGTTAGTGGTTAGTAATTAAACACATATTAGTCTTTAGGAATTTTTATAAGGAAAAAAATTAACATTAATATATAATTAACATTAAAGATTTTAGTGATTCTTTAAGACTAATTGAATGCTAACGTAAACTTATTTTTAATAAACATATGTAACAATCACTAAAGACCAAATATATGTTTAATTATCTTAAATATTAATAAAATTCAAATAAAATTAACATAGTTAAAGTAATGAAAGTTATTGTAATATAATTATAATTTTTTTCTTATTATACTAAAAACAAAATGTCAATATTTAACCCTACAATTTACCCTTTATTAGATAGTTGTTTCTTTTATCTTTTTCTCTCATTTGATCAAATCATAGATTTATAAATTTACAATTTTTTCTTATACTTTTCTTTTTCAACATATATATGTAATATTAATGAATATTTTGGGTGTTAATGAAAGATTTTAAATTTCATAATAATTATTTTACTACAAGAAAAATTAATTTTAGAAACTAATTTATTGGTCTTTAAGATGATAAAATTAGTCACTAACTTAATTAGAGATTAATTTAGAATGTAATAATATAAGTGGTTAAAATCTTAGTACCTAATATTAAATATCAATTATTTTGAATCAGTTATTTATTAATTCAATTATTATTTTTATTTTATAATTATTTAACAAAAAAATCTAATTTAGTCATCATTTTATTTATAATTAACAACTATTTTACTTAATAGTTAAAATTGATAACTAAATAATTTTTTTTCTTGTTGTGTCTATTAACTTTAAGCATTCCAAAGTCCTCTTTTCCTAACAATAATTATATGACTCAAGCATGAAAATAAGGGCATTGTTTCTCCCGAATCTCAAATTTTCAGTTAGTTTTATAATCTCCACAGAAAAAAAAAAGAAAAAAGAAAGCGAATCATATGAATTATGATGCAAATCACACAACACCACAAATAATTACACCCTTGAACATAGGTGCACCGGTTTCAATCACACCTTTTCTTAGTGATGTCTTTTCAGGTTAATTAGTCCACAACCCAGTATGACAAAGAGGTTGATCACACAAAATCGTTAGCACTGTTCTTCATAAAGAATGTCTTAGTAATTTATAAAGGGTGATGTGATGAGGTTTTTCTGAATAATGCCACTTGAACAATTAACTTATAAACAATGATTGAGAAAACATCATAAATAAATTCCAACTCAGAATAATAGCTGTTAATTATAGTCAACAAATTATTAACCACAAAAACTATAGTGAGCGAATATTAGCACAGGAATACAATGTCGGTGATCCATCCTATGAGGGCTGTGAATATAAGCTCACCAATAATTTTCTTACTTAACATATAATCAAATACAAGTTTACTTTATACTATTTAATTGTTTGGGTGATGAAATAAAAAGTAAAAAATAGCAAACAACTTGTCCATAGTTTGGTTAGTGACATTTTGTCCTACTGTATGCAAAGAAAAAGTCTCCTTCTTTAGGATAAATATTGAGAAACAGAAATTCATTGGTGATGCATTTATAAAGTAAACACTTATAGTTGAGAATTTTGAATAAAACCCAAGAAGGAAAAGCACAAAGTTGTAGACTTAACCGATCTGATTCTGTCATTTAGGCAACCTAAACCTAAAAGCCGTGCCCATTGAAAGTTTCTCTACTGGAATTATCTTTAGTGGGTGGTAGGATCAAACAGTGAAAAGATACAACTATATAGGCTAAACTTGCCAAACATCAAGCATTAATGGGTCCCCACTCTATGCATGGTTGGTGTAACCGAAGTTGATGTTTCAACCCACTGACAAATGGATCTTCTGATTTCATAAACATGAATTGAACTCTGACATCAGGATCCAACGGATTATGCTTTAATGTCACTACTACGCTTTGGTCCACTTAAAAAATGATAAAGATCAGATTCCACATTCACACGTGGCTTGTCTAAGTTAAAGCGTTTGGCCCTCTAATACTTTTCTCTTGTTAATTTTGATTAACCTTTTACTAAACAATATTAAGTATTATGAGAGTATAACTATGCATAAAACATATAGGTGTACTTTGTTTCTCCCATATGCTGTTCACGAGCATTTCATTTATCAGCTCATTTTCTGATTAAACTTAAAAGAAAATGGAGATTCAAAATTAATAGGGGTTAACGGCTCTCTTATTTCTACGATCCATTATTTGCCATGTGTATAGAATATAGATAGGTTACGCCAAACCTAAGAATCATTATTAGCAACAAAACGTGGACCCTTCAACAATGAAGTTTGTGTATAATTGAGACGGCAATGTGAATGTATGGTGGTGGAGGTGGTGGATGATCCATTGCATTCATCATAATTAATGGTATCTATACGTCTCAACCATCCAACATTATTTTTTTTTTTCAGCACCGACTTTTATTTTTATGGTTTTCATCAACCATTAACTATTCACCCTTTTCTCACATCTCCCTAAATCACAAAGAAAATTAATCAAAATATAAACTTTTACACTATTATTTAAGTATGTATGACTTGAAAAATGTAACTTGTTAAGATAACAAAGGGGTAAAATAGATCATCATATAAGACAAACGCGACATTGAGAATTTGACAGAATTACGATGGATGTTACTGAACAAATTGTGATCACATAAAAGAAGAACAGAACATAGAGTGAAACACTAATTTCCAAGTACAAGTACAAAATTCTCTGCGCCGTACCTTGGGTAAATCTGGATATTCATAACTACAAGACATCATAAACCATAAAATTTTCCACTGTGTTTAGAATGATCTGAATGATATATCTATATATCGTGATTATTACCTTCTTCACAAGCGAATCACCAAAATGCAAGCGTGCAGAGCATGCCAACAAAAAGTGGCAACAACACTGCGGGGAAGCTCCGGCGGTGGCAAGCGGCGCCGCTGAAATCCTCATCGACGGGATACAAGTTTCCCGGAGGCCCAGTTATGTATATGAACGAGGAAGGGGGTGGGGGAGGGCAATACTGTGTGGGTGTTTTCTTGGGTGGTGGTTGCGACGGCGGTGGAATCGCCGGTGGAGGCGGGGAGGGGTAGACGGTGCCGCCGCAAGAACCGCACTTTTCTTCAGTGCCGTTTGTGGCGGGCAAAGGGGTCTCATCAAGTTTCCTTGATTCAACGGCGTTGAGTGAAGAAACGAAAGAAATAAGGAGCAAATTGATGAGGACCAATATTGGTACCTTAATTTGATGCCCTTTGATCAGCATGGTGGGTTTCACTACAAAGATGTTGTGTTTGTTTGTGTGAGATTATGGACTGGGAGAAGAGAGATTTAGAAGTGGAGGAGAAGGTGAAGGATTTCTTACGTTAGGTGCATGGGAACTATAAAATAATATAACTTAGAACTTTTGACCTTATGGAATAGTTTTCTAAGACCAAATTTGAGTGAGTGAGGGAGTGAGTTGTGTTGTGTGTTTCTCTTGTGAACTCTTCTCCTTTGCTTTCTTGGTCTTTTAAGTAACTTATGGAATAAGGGAACTCAATATCATGTGGCTTGTGTATGCTTTGGGCTCCACCATGTATCATAATATGTATTTTTTATGGTATAAATATCATTTCTTGTGAAACATAATCTTTCTATGTATGACTAGTCCACGTGTCCTCAAAATTACATGGATGTAGACTACTTAGGATTGTTAGTTTTGGCACATAATTCGAGTTTAATCCGTGGATCCCCACATTCACCAATTGCAATACTTTTTAGGTCAAATCTAAGCTCATTCATGAAAATTCCATATTATAATCCAATTCCTAGTGATGCTTTTGTTGAAACTTATGCAGATTAAAGTTGAAAGCAACAATTTTAGAGTTATCACCAGAAGTTAGGCGTATGAGTGTGGAAATCATATCTTGCAAAGAGGGGTAAGTCATACTTTTGTCGGTGAAAAGTGAAAACAACATTATCAGTTTTATGAATTCTTTCTTCGAACTTTTAAGTTGTTTTTCAAACCCTGAAACTCTTCTGCGGTTGCCACATGATAATTTTACTAAATAAGAAAATGCCGATTATAAGAGGCTAGAATCCTGTCTCAAAATTATGCCTGTGAAATACTTAAAATAAAGTTTGACGTTACGCGTCACGTTGGCACAACAATATATAATAAGGAGAAAAATAGAAAGGGAGATAATGACTGGGGAAGAGTTGTTAGCAAGTCACTAACACATTCACATGTGTATTTCATTCTAGTATAAAGGAATTGACGCGTATGACGAGTGGTATATAATTACAATATTGACAAGTTTAACAATTGTTTTCACATGACTTTGTTTGTGTAGGACTTATCCCTTCCCATGTCCTATTTTCTAACCCACCCCTCAAATCATAGGGCTGAGTTAGTCATCATTTTGGACTATTGTAGCTTTCATTTGAGTGATCACCTTGGACTCTTTGATTTTGAGTCATCATCTTCACACTACATTTACTAAATTATTGCGTTTCACGACACTTGCAAGAGAGATCTATATGTTATTATATGGCTTGCATATATGCGACTTATTTAATCCCCTCCTTGCTCTTTCTTTATCAAGGACAGGTGTGTAATTTATGAGGCACAATCCCTATTTTTGTGAGACATATTCCTAGAATCTCTTGGATCCAATATCTGTATTGTAGTGGTACAACAATTTTTTCCGGAAGGTTCCTTTTTTTTAATGTGTTCTTTTAACTTGTAAGGATCACTTTTCTTTGTGCACACTTCTAAAAACAAAAAATAGAGACACATAAAATCCACCTAAAAGTTTTACTCCTACCGGCCACAGCTTCTTTGACATATGGTTTAACTTTTTGATAGTGTGTGATGTTAATTGTTAACTTACAAGAAGCTTTTATTTTTTTTTTTAGTTAAAAAAATTTGAAGGTGTCGATTTCGTGTATAGAATCTTTCCTTTTAGGGATTTTTTTTTTAAAGAAAAATTGCATTTACGAAGTTATACTAAATAATACTTTCAACCACTTTAATGTAAATTTTAAATAGACATATATCTTTTTCATGTTTTTCATAACGCTCATATTTCTAAAATTGACCTAATAATGTCCAAGCAGTCAAGCTACAATAAAAAGAATTTGTGTTTGATAGGAATTTTCCTTTTGCATTTCTGACGATTTCAATCGTGTTTAAATGTAATTTGATTTTCCCTTCTTAAACCACGGTAAATAATATATTATCAACCATTTTGACTAACTCCCAAAAATCAAAATTTTACCTGCAGCTTGCAAAACCGTAGTTAATTCTTATTGATTTGAACCCAATAACTATTTAAGATTTAGAACTCGAAAAACTTATATGTGACAGAACCTCTAATACAGGAATCGTGTTTGTAATGTCCTTTTTCAATTTTATAAAATAACTTTTTGATTTCATAATGAGTGTCCAGATTTTTTTTGGCAAAAATACTCCTTTAATAAGAATAGTCAAAATAACAAGCACCATAATAATATAAGGAATAAAATATTACTCAATATTGTTGCATTGATTTATCTAATAAGAAAAAATTCATCTAATTATCAACTAAATAGTCAATTTTCATTAAATTAATTAGTCAAGTTTCACTAAACTGACTATTGTTGTAAAGTACAAATGATAATATTATTATGATTCGTCATTTCTGACTAACCAATATGATATTCTTTGACACTCTCGCTCCTATTAAAAATCTTGAGTAGTTTTTTGGAATGTAGTCATGAAGACAAAGATTGTCTTCATGATAAACAAACCATAAGTTTTTCTCATAAGAGAGGAGTTGTGTCTTTTAACGTTTACAAGGTTGTTAGATATTCAAGTGTGAGTCTAAGTCCCACATTGGATAAAAATGAGAAAGTTGAGCAATATATAAGAAAGAAGACCTGCAAACCTAATGCCTTAAGGTTTTGGGTTGGAGGTAGTTTCATTCCCTTGTATGGGTTGGCTCTTGCCTCATTCTTTGAGATCTCTCCGGTTTCCCCTCTCGGATTCTCCCAACAAGTGGTATCAAAGCCGATGGTTTTCGGCTTGGGGCAAGTACAGTTTAACCCTGTATCGAAAGTCTTCCTGATGAAGATTTCAAGCAAGCACATAAGGGAATGACGCCACCTCCAACCCAAAACCTTATGGCATTGGAGTTGTGAGTCTTCTTTCTTATATGTTGCTCAACTTTCTCATTCCTACTCAATGTGGACTTAAACTCACACTTGGATACCTAACAAACCACATAAGGGAATGGCGTCACCTCCAACCCAAAACCTTAAGGCATTGGGTTTGTGAGTCTTCTTTCTTATATGTTGCTCAACTTTCTCATTCCTACTCAATGTGGACTTA
>Ga0099824_1005388_pt1 | contig 18040 bp, 7 predicted proteins | sample SiratrowhiteBW_FD_76837 | JGI IMG/M metagenome (GOLD analysis project Ga0099824, IMG submission 76837) | Root nodule microbial communities of legume samples collected from California, USA - Siratro white BW | ecosystem: Host-associated > Plants > Roots > Nodule | place: USA: California... | reverse complement strand
TATTTTTTAAAAAAAAAAAAAAAAAAAAAAGAAAAATGGAAAAAAAAAAAAAAAAAAAAAAAAAAAAAAAAAAAAAAAAAAAAAAAAAAAAAAAAAAAAACCTATATCCTAAACAAAATCAAAACTGCATATTAAAGAAAATAACGAAGGTATATTCAACATCAAAGTTTAACTCTACAAAACTAAAATATCAACTAAAAATAATAATGAAATCTAAAACACACAAAAGACAATTAAGAAAATCAAATAAAACAATATCATAGATGTAATCTAAAAATTAAGAACTCTTATTTAATAAAGAATAAACACTACAAAAATATTTAGTTTTACTTGGGGGTTTGTTATCAGAGGTTATAAAAACCTCCTCTAAGACAAACGTTTCTTGTGATTTTTTAACTCTTGATAAGTTTATGTACTTTTTCAAAAACTTAGTAAACGCTTCATTTTCTATTTTCTTTCTTTTTCTCTTTTCTAGGTAAAGTTTCTTCTTAACTTTTTTTTTATTTTATTTTCGTAAATAAAATTTTAACTTAACTTTTTGCTTTCCTTCTTTCTTTTTTCCTCTTTTCTACATCACTGACTTTTTAGACGTTACCATCTATTTTTTTTTCTTTCCTTCTTTCACTAAGTGTTTTTTTTCTACGTTTGAGTTTTCGTACATAACCTAGTTTCTTTATTCCCAAATCTCCATCCAGAACTAAAAAACTTTGATACTGCTCAAAACTCTATTTCCAGAATTGCAGGGAATGCAAAGCGGTGAGGTATGGTGTGACGAAATGGTCTGGCGGTGCGGTGAGGTGGTGCAGTGAGGAAGTGCGGTGCAGATGTGCGGTGTTATGGTGCTCTCCATTGCGGTTGTGCGGCTGCGGCGTTACGGTGCTCTCCGTTGCGGCTGTGCGGCGTGATGATGCTCTGCGTTACGACTGTGTGACGCGACGGTGCTCTTCGTTGTGCTGTTCGGCGCGACGTTGCTCTGTGCAATGGTGGTTGGTGTCTCTGCTATCTCCTATCTACTTAACAATCCAACATCAATTCTTTTCTTTGGTTATGATTAGTGTCTAACTTTTTTCTTTTACAAATACACATTAATAAATTCTGCTTAATGATCTAAAAGGTGTTTTTGGCTTTACAGTATTGTTTGAGTAGCAAAAATTTTATAGGTTTTTCAGGTAAAAAAAAAAGAATGTCTCTACGACACTGGAAATAGTAAGATAACACTTGCACGTACTACATTATATATACAATGCTTTTATTCCAATTTCGTGGTTATTGTGGGCAGAAGCACATCAATTCGTCCCTCAAATTTAATTAGGTTAGGTAGAAATCCATTTTTTCTGTGATTAGTTACCAAAAAACAATTAAGTATCTCGAATGGAGATGGAGGATCACTGAAGGATTTCATCTTTGGTACTGTTGGTCTAACTCTGTTCAGTGTATCTCGAATAATGCTTTCCCATTTTGGATGGAGATGGAGGATCACTGAAGGATTTCATCTTTGGTACTTTTGGTCTAACTCTGTTCAGTGTATCTCGAATAATGCTTTCCCATTTTGGAACTGGCCGAGTATCTTCAGCACCAAAAATGTTACCAGGTTTTAATGGTACAATCTCCTGAAGACTGCAATATTGTAGTGTGTTATGTTCTAGTCAAACAAGGGGGACAAATATTTGTATGCATGAAGAGTAAAATGTATGTATAAAGAAAATATATTAATTGTGCCTTCAAAATGTTGTATTCAGGTGAACATACAAAATATGAGAAGCATAAAAAGAATGATAAGGTACAGTGTAGAACTTACTTACCCAAGAAAATAGATATCAGCTGGTTCATTAATGCCTAGCCAATGATCAATATCAAGATTATCATGTGGAAGCCTTCCTCCAACATTCCATTTTCCAATACATACACTGAGAGACAAATAATTCAAACTTTTTTTCCATCATCTACATTCAGATTTATTATTTTTTATATGTTGATGACTAGGACAATGCCCTTAAACATAAAATGAATAGGACAAAGCAAACCATTGCTCACACTAGTGGATCTAAGAGCATTTCAAGGGAAAGAGATGAAATAGTGACAACAATACATATATTCATTTGAAATTTATGTTTTAATTTAATGTACATTGTGTCATTTAATTTTTGTTTTACTTTATAAGAAAAAGAGTGTGGCCACAAGGTTAGTAGAGGAGAGATATGAATAGCTATACATAAGCATGCTAATGGAGCATTTGTGAGTAATGAAGCAAAGGAAATTGGTGTAAATTCAATTCTAATAAAATCTATAATTGTCCACTACACTTAGTGTAATTTTAATTAGTTTATTTTTCTGTTTTTTGAAGGAAAAAATTCAGGCAAATGAATCAACCTCATTACCATTCATATCAAAACAAATATTAAATACTGACTCCCTAGCTTATGTTCTTGGAAGTCAGGAACATTGTGGACGTGTTAGGGGTTTAGGCTTGGATCCTTGTCCATCTAAAGTGTTTGGTTCCAATACTTATTCATATAATGGGACATCTTCAAGTTCTCTTTTCTACACACAATTATATACTTTTTTTTCTTTCTAGTGATAGGTTATAGGTGTAATAGTAATATTTGAACTAAAATCTGGTTATAAATATTTTTATAGAATGGTAGAATTCAATTTTACTCACTTTACTTTTAATAAAAATAAGAAAAGAATTGTTTTGTACAAGCATTTGATTTGAGAACAAGCGTATTTTAAATAGTGATAGGTTATAAGCGTAATAGTAATATTTCAACTAAAATCTGGTTGTAAATATTTTTATAGAATGGTAGAATTGATTTTGAAACAGTGGTCGTGGTGAATGCAATTGCAGTTCTGACCACTGCAATTGTAGGCACTGTGGCCGTTGCGGTGTGAATTTGTTTAATGTTTGCACCAAAAATATTTGGTCATGACTAGGTTTAACTATTTTGCATGTTTTCCTACCACATTTCCCTCATTAATAACTCATTACATTTTGCTATATATCTAATCCTTCAAAATCTACATAATGAAGAAAGAGGAAGGATGACAAAGTAATTTTGTAAGGCCTACAAACCAATATTTCAGCCTATTACGGTCTAATGCAGTCAGATATGGTTGTTTTACTTGCAATGCTGTGGTGTTACGTCTTTTTTTATTTTTATTTTTTTGTAATATTTACAAAAAGTAGTGCAATTGTGGTGTGATGAGTTTGAAACCATGGTTTAAAGAATCAGTATGTTGGGACAATGTTGTTTGTGTTTGTCGAAAATGTTTTGATTTTATATTATATTTTTCTACAGGTGTTCACATTTAAAGCTTGTGAAACTGATCTTCTATATTTTTTATTGATGTTCTTAAAATGCAGACAAAAAGGCGGGAAATTCAACCAACCATATTTGCTATCTTAAAAAGTATTTTCTAAATATTTTTATTTTTATAAGATATATTTAGGTTTTGATATTATTCCGTCTGACTAATTTTATTGATTTTTGTGTTTTAAAATAGGTTTTTACACTAACATCACAAGTCAACAAAATGAAGGCATTGATTATTTTTATTGTTCAAAATTATTTTGGAGAATTGTCTTGTGAATTTGTTAAGGTTCAAACGTGATCAGTAATATTTAAATCTTCGTTATGTTTAATTTTATAATTGAGACCTAATAATTTTGTATCGAACTGATGAGTTAGAACTAGATTGAATTTTTTGAGTAAAAATAATTAGCTGCAAGGTTTTGAAAAACATGGTCTCTAATTGATGCAATGAGGTTGAGGCCCATGATACTGATATTGCTGCCCAATTAAATTAGGTGTATGGGAAGCACATGGAGGTCTTTAATGTATATGTTTAGAATATTCTCTTTGATTATATCTGAATTAGGACTAGCTTGTTATAACTAGCATTTATTGGAAATTATTCCTTTTTTTTGCCTATATCTCATTATGTGTTATGTCATGATTGAATGAAAAGGGCAAAAATCATTTTATTATAATTTAAATATTAATATTTTTCTTTTTTATGATTTATTAAGTTATTTTATAAATTTAATTAATAAAATTATTTAATAAAATCTAAAAGAAAAAACATTTGACAGAAGTTGTGGTAGTAGATTTGAAACTAATGAAAATAGAGAGACTTGAAACTGCCAAAAATAGTGAGAATTGAAAATCACAAAATCTCTAAAAATAACAAGAGTTTGAAACTCTCGAAAATAACAGGAATCCTAAAAAATAGCGAGGGTCGCAAATCCCTAAAAATAACGATAGTATATAAATAACGATAGTATATATTTTGATGTATTTTAGTAAATATTTTTTTAATTTGATGCTACTTAAATGAAAAAAATAAAAGGTTAGATTAAAAATAATGTTTTATTTTTTATTTTTTTTATAAGCATCATGCAATTATTTTAATCTTTGAATATAAAAAAGCAAAAAATTTACCCACCTAATTAATTTTTAAAAAAGTTCCACTCAATTATATTTTTAATTTATAACTTTTGAATCATGGTTGGTGATTTCAATCATATAATTATGATGGTATTTTTTTGCATACTATTCTCTTAATGGGACTTTTATGTTTATTTTTCGATAGAATAAGTCTTTTAAGTTTGTAGAGCCATTCATTTTAGTCTTTTAGTCTTTAAAGTTGACTATTAGTCTTTGACTTTTATTTTTTTGTGTCACATAATTAGCTTTTCATTTTAATTCGAAACATAATTTTAATAGATAGTAAAATTGACTATCGATTAGATATTCTATTCTGACATTCCGATATTTGGGAATGAATGATTTATATTAAACAACTTGTGAGTGTCAACTTTTTCATAATAATTAATAATTCTTTTACTATAAAATCACATAGTAAAAATTCAATATAAATTTTTATAAATCATTAATAGCAAGAAATTTTGTAAGAAATATACTTTTTTTTTAAATTATAAAAATAAAAATTTCTTTACTTTATTTATTAGACTATATGTTTTTACAAGAAGTTTTAACAAATAAACAGTGTCATTCTGACATCTAACATAAAGTTACATAATTGCATAATAAATTTTTGTGAAATTTTTTTATGAGATGTTTAATTAAGAAAAAATAATATATTCATGACATAATTTTTATATAAAAATATAAAGTAATTTTTATATATTAAAATAACTGAATATGGGTTTGATTTTAGTAATTTTAGTAATTATCACATTTATGACAATTAACTTAGCTATTAATAAAATTCAAATAAGACTAACTGAATTAAAGTTTTTTTTTTGTTAAGATGGTTTTTTTATTATAATAAAAATAAACTATATTAATACTAGTTATACTAACTAAATATGTAGCCATGTTAAAAAATCTAGTTTAGCAAATAAACATGAAGCAACTAAAATGAATGAATAATGAGGAAGAGATGGCATGAAAGGATAATAATGATAATGTAAAGAAATGTAGGGTTAGTTGGTTGGTTGAACAAAGAAGCATAGAAATTAAAAAAGAATGGTTCAACTTTCCGACCAAGTCAGTGATTGGCACACACTACTTTGTCGGTAGGTATACAGCTCCACGTGCCACAGCTTTGTTAAAAAGATAAGTCAGATATTAACTATTGATAAAGAAAGATAAATATTTTATGATAAGAATAACTAGTTCTAACAATAATTATAAACTATTTTTATGTTATCTATCACAAAAGTTACGCTACTAACTTATTGACTTTTATAATAATTAGCATAGATCGTATCTACATGTGGTTGACAGTTTTTTTAATTAATAAAAATTAAACTCTTATAGCATGAATATATACATAATGTTCAATAATTCTAGAAGTATAAAATGTTGACAAAATAAACAAGAGAAGATTGTGGTAATAATTTGTGTCTCTTAACTGGTTCAAAATTATAATCTTAAATATATCAATTTAAATGTGACATAAATTAAGTTAATTGAAACATATACATTATTAAAAATATGTAAAAGAGAAATTATTAAGAATTTTTATTTAAAGGAGTGTAGAAATGACAATGGTATTCTAATTTATACAATAAGAATAAATATTTTTCATTAATCATATTGCCTATAAAATAATTAAATTATTTGATAATTTTTTACATTTTAACATATTAACTATATGTATTTTTATCTAATGTTTACTTTAGAATATGTAAGGAAATAAAAAACATAATGATTCATGCCATGTTTTTGTATCCACATATATAGCTTAAAGTTCAACCATATTCATAATTAAACACCAAAAACCAACCAATATGTGTTGTCTTGGCTTTGGGTTGAGAATTTTGGATTACCAAACCCTACCTTCATGTTCTTGGATGAGTAGGTGACCTTGAAATGAGCAAGCCAAATAGTCTATTAACATAGCGTTCACGCCACCGCTAATCACACAATAATATATTCAAATACTTATTTAAAATAAAAAAAAAAACATTTCTCATTTTATACTACATGTGTAAATGCAAGTGAACTATAACACGTATTTTAAAAATTATCATTATGTATGATGAAATTTTTTTATTTGATGTACACATATTGTTATTTTATTTTATTTTATTTCTAATAACATTTTAAAGTTATAGTACAAAAATTACATGAATGATACTGATATGAAACGATAAACAAATTAAAATATATGAAAAAGGAAAATATAAAATAAATTAATAAATAGTGGAGATAAGAGACTCTTAGGTAGATTAAAAAAGCATGCCTACATTTTACGTAAAATGATACTATATAATCGATTTTTTTATTACAATACAATATGCAATAAACAATATTTATACTTATCTTATTTCAAATAATAAATAAAATTACATAAAATAAACAATAATAATATATACTTTTATTTATAAAAATATATTTAAGGATTGAGTTAAATTTATCAAAGAGAAGAAATAATTTAAATGAAATAACATTTGAATATTCTATTACTTAAATTAAAAAAAATTATAAATAAAAAATTTAACTATTCAAACTTCATTTTATAAAATTTACTATCTCTCTAAAACATATTTTTCCTATTTTTTTTTAGTTTTCTAAAAATATGTTTATCTTTTTAAGTTTTGAATTTATCTTAGTGATTTAGCAGAGATGAAAACATAATTTATTGATATGATTTATGTTTAGAGTAAGTTTATATTTCTTTTTCTTTTGTTGGTCATAGGTTGTTTGCATGTCTAGGGATATGTGTTTACATGTGTAGTTTTATGGGTAAAGATGTAAGATCATAGTGATACATTTAGTTTAATTATTTTAGGATTTTCTATAGATATGTTTGAGTTTTCTTTTTTCTTTTTGGTGTTAAATTAGGACTTGTTAGAACTTTGATTGGAGTAATTAAAATTTCAGATAAAGGAAACTACTAAAAACTTGATAGCACATTAGGGTAGAAGATCCGAACTGTGTGAATGAGATTTGATCATGGTGATGATTTTTTCGTAAAATAGTGTATTGACGAGGATTTGGTGGATTGTTGTATTTTGAGATGTAAAAATATATGAACATGGTGATTTGTGATTGTGGAAGTTTTATTGGGAACTAGTATGTGTTTTGCAATGGAAATTCAGGTGGAGGGTAAAACTATGAACTTAGAAACATGCTTTGGTTTAGTGAAAATGATTAGTAGTTTAGAACGAAATTAGAATTTAGAAATGAAAAACCTTATGATCTAGAGATTTTGGATTTAAGTTTGTTTCATGGTATGTATATATGGATTGAGATGTAGAATGTAATAAGTTTGAAGCAATTTGATCCTTATTGAGTTAGAAAACTGTTACTATTTACTTTTTTTTTTTAATTTTAAAATATTTTACTTTGGTTGGATAATTTGGGCACAAGTTTTACATATTTTGTGTATGTTTATATTTTTTTTTCATTTTTTCACTCAAGCAACACTTTAGGAGAAAATGCATCATGAGAAGATCTTAATTCAGGTTGACTTTTGCTTAGGTAAATTTTTTATTAGGAAAAAAACATTTAGTACAACACAATTTATTGCTTGAGTAAGGTTTCTATAACTCAATCAAGAATAAAAACTTATGTGCGTATGTATGTGTGAGATAATTGTCATTGAGTAAAAAAAACTTTTATGTGTGATAATTATTACTCAATCAAAGAAACTTGTGTGTGTGGTGTAGGTGTTAACTCTTAATGATTTTAAAATTTTCTTCTTAAATATGTTGTTGAGGAGGGAAATTAATTACAATAGTCAATGATTACTAATCAATTAAAACAAATTCAAAATAACATGACTATAAGATGAAAAAGAAAGACACATAAAATTTTATATTAGTTCGATTTTACCCGAATTTATATCTAGTTAATCTAAACACCCTTAGCCTTAGCTTGATTTTTCACTAAAATAATGACATATCCAATTACAAATAACTCTACATAATTAAAACATTGAAATACAAACCATACCATATGTTATGAAGCACATCTTAAGAAGACTTACAATTACATATAGCACACCTCTTACAAATATATATTTTTTTTACACTTTAACAATTAAATTTGTTAAACATTTCTAATTTTTATGCTTTACCTATTTCTAATAGTATAGTTTGGATTAATTATGACAATATTTTCTTATCAATTTTATTACTTATATGGAAGACATACTCTTATTCAAGTAAACCAAACCCTCTATTATTTTTGGGGAAAAAAATATAAATGCACTCTCTCTATATATATGTGCAAGGTAGAAAGAGATAAGAATTAAAAAAAAGGCATATAATAAATATATCAGATTTTGTAATAAAAAATAGAGTGGGATGAAAATAAATGTATAATGAGAATAATTTTAATTGTAAGTAATTGCCTACATGTAGTAGTTGCAAGATTGGTGATCTTCTTTTTAAAATTTAGGTGCCAAAATCAAAAAGGATGATTAGATAATTCTAAACCACAATTTATCCATATTCTCCATAAATTTTTATATAAAATGTAATTATATATATAGTTTATCAAATGATCTTGTTTAGTTGATTCTGGAAGTTTCATATATAGTTTACTTAGTCTATGAAGTGATTGTGGTCCAATTCTTTGGTCAAATTAGGGGAACATGCTTCCATTTTAGTTTATTCAATTGTTAGGTTTAAGGCAATGCCAGTCATCCCATGACACTGCCTGATGTAGCAGTTTTGCCTAACTAATCATTCCACATTTTAAATAAATTTCATTTCACCAACACATCAAAGTGTAATAAGCTTGATCATAAGCAAATTATTTTATTTTTTTAGTATTTAATTTTGAAATAGCAGTTTTTATTAACAAGTTACTTAATTCATAAATATCTTCTCTCTTCAACATTTTCATGAGCTAATATTTGTATTAAATATAGGGAACTCATAAAAATAATTTCTTATGTAAATAACTCTTTATTTAAACAACCAAAAATTATACCCTAAAATAATATTTATTAATAAACAACATACATAGTATAATTAAACAACCTATGCTCTAACAATCCCAAAATTAACCACCTAGCATTTTCCATAAACCAACCTCCTCTGCAAATGGAGAACATTAAAGCAGTGCCTCAGATTCACTATTTATTAGCTTGATGGTTAATGCAGTAGTTAATCAGTTTGCACATGAAGACTATTTATAGAATAAAAAGATTCATATTGAACCTAATAAAGGCAGTTATAGTACTCTAAACAAGATTAGTTTGTGACTAAAAGGAAACAATCATTATTATTTTTAGTAGAGTTTCATTTCAGCAGTTACTGCATAAACTTATAATAACATGCACAGAGATAACCATAAGCAAAGTTAGTTCATTTTTATTGTGTACTTTTTATGTGATGTTCATATACTCCCATAACAACAAAAAATGGGTAGCAACCAGGCATATCAGCCTCTATACAAATAACCTTGTACTTATAATACATAATAAACATATAATGGCTGAATATTCATTGTCTTAAAAGTATCTTCTTATGAGTCCAAGAGTTCATTGCCCTTGTAACTTCTCTTCTTGTATAATCTGTATTATGCAGGAATGGCCTTGAAAATATCATCGAAACTGTTCTGGTCTGCAAATATATCCAGGAGAGACAGTGCCTGAAATGATTCAAGAAAAAAATACAATTCAGTTTTTACACTTAAACAAGAAGAACAAATTACATGTTTGATTTCGTGTCAGATCATGTTTGAAAGATGCATCTAAGGTCTTAAATGTTAAACCAAACACATATTAATATATTCAAGAAATTGATATGCTTACCTCAGGCACACTCAGCTCAAGACGAAACTTAGGACCATCATAGTGATGAAGAATTGGTCTGAAGGAATCCTCCTCCAGTGGCTCACAGACTTTTCTAGTAATCACTTGAACCTGCAACCATAACCATAAGATTTAGCAAAACCAAGTAATATAATTAGAGTTTAATTACTACTTTCAGTACCGTGAACTGATCAGAAATCATCTTTAAATAACTTTTTAAGATAATTGTTGTGAAACTCAATAAACCAACATGGATACTTTGATTGATTGAATGATCTTGTAAGACTTTACTTTTATCTTAAGAGTATATTTGAATTAAATTTGTTGTAATCAGTGGTAACAAAGATATGGTACAATGAATTAGATTGGATATGAGATGATAAATACCTGAGCAGGGAAACGAGATTCACCAGGGCACTTCTTGTCCTCCCAAGCTGTTGGATCAATATTGGTTCCTCCAAAACTTGCAGCCTGAACAAACCCCACCAAACATTTATTATTGGTTTCACTCTTAATATGAACATGGCTGCTATTAGTAAAATTGATGGCCTAATTCATCACTTGATTTCCAAAAAATTGAAGCATTTTCATCAAATTGAAGTGAACACACATACCTCGAAGATACCATGGAGTTGGTGAGTGGAGTAGTTGTACAGAAAAAGGGGCAACCCTGGAGTTATTGTTCTAACTGAATCTCTGTATCGTGGAGGCAGACCTGCAAAGCACAAAAGAAAAGAAAATAATCAACAAAACAGATTTAGAATCAGAAACAAATGAAGTATTTGATTTAGGGTGAAAAGGGTGTCTTTCTCTAAGAAAATTATTATTGATAGAGAAGCAGGGCATAGATCACAGTAAGAGTAAGATTCGTTAAAGAGAAAAGGAGAGAGGGGACTGACCAAAGAGCTGTCTTTTGAGATTCTCAGCCATGGTATCGTTGTTGCAAACAAAGATGTAGCCTCCAATGGTTTCATTCTTAGGCAGAGACTCTGCTGGTGGCAGTGTTTTGAATTTTTTCTCAGAAGCAGTCTTAGTGGCATCAGTGTTAGTGTTGTTGTCTCCATGCTTTTTGTTACTGTTGGTATTGTTGTTGTTCTTCTTGGAAGTTTTGGGTGTGTGAAACTGATCTTCAGCCTTGAAGAATGTCTTGTAGCCCTTGAGATTGTTGTTGAGGTTGGTGTTGAGGTGGTGGTGGTTGTTGGTGTTAAGGTTGAGATAAGGAGAGGAAGGGGTGTTGGAATAGATTCCCTTGTTGAAGCCTCCAAGAGTGTTGTTGTTAAGGTTAGGATAAGAGGAGGAGGTGGTGGTGTTGGTGTTGGAATAGATTCCTCCCTTGTTGAAGCCTCCAACTCCAAAATTGTTGTTGTTTTGAGGCATGGAGAAAAGGGTTCCATTGGAATTGGTCATGTTCCAGCCATCATTGAAATCATGAGACTTTGAGGAGTTGTTGGTGTTGTTGTTGTTGAAATCAGTGGCATTCACATCAAAGTTCCTCCTCTGATCAGGCCTCTTGGAGCTGTAGCTGTTGCTCCAGATGGAAAAATCAATGAGAGACAGATTGGCCAAGCCTGATTCAAGCCTCAACTGGTCACTGAACTTCCAAAAGTCATTGTTGTTGTCCATGGTGATTCACACACACCCCAGCAAAGAGAGAAGAAAAAGAAGAATGAAGAATGAAGAAGCAAGATTTTTTTAAGAGAGGAGAAGATGGTTGGAAAAGAGAGAAGAGAGAGAGGTATTAAATAAAGATTGATGAAAGGTGTGAAATTTCCAGGAAAGTGAACAAATGGGGTAGGCCATTATTTTTTGCGCGTGTAATTGTCAAAGCCTGATTTTGATATAAGGAAACTAGGTGGAACCAAATTTTGTATACAACCTTACAATACAATACTCTTTTAATTTCTTCTATAATTATGTACAGGGAACTTTTAGTCTTAGTCTTAAAGTATTAAGTGTCACTGCTTTTCCCTTTTTTTACATGAGAATAATTTATTGCTTTTATTTATAATTAATGATGTATTTACTTTTTAAAATTTTGTTTTTTAATTAATGAAAAAAAATATAACAACTTAAAAAGAAAAAGTGTATGAAAATAATCAAAATAAATTAATAGTAAAATCTTAGTACACACTAAAAATATAGCATGGTAATATATGTAATTGATTATAAAAACTAGTTATATATATAGTAATTTTATATTAATATATTAATAAACGTATACTTAATGATTTATTAAATGATTTTAATCATTTATTTAAACGCAATAAATAAATTATGTTGAGACACCATTTCTACATTTTAGCAAATAATGTTCCAAAGATTTTTTTATAGATGTAAAATATAAAATGTGTTAAAAATTGTATAATTCAAATGATTATTTATTAACATTAATAAGTCGTATTTAGTGTATGGCTAATATTATCATGGTAACAGAGATTCAAGTAAAAGTAAAAAAGTATTAAAAAAATTGAAAGACCAATTTTATTATTAATTAATATTTGTTATAGATGTAATAAAGAAAAGTTAATTTCATATAAAACAATTAAATGATAGCATGTCGTTTGTTATATATTTAAAGTAATCTCCTTTTTGGTTTCTTGTTTGTTTCCTTGGATGGGGAGACGCTTAGCCTGTAAGAAAAAGTAAGTTTGACGAGGCAAAGCGCGTTTAGAAAAGAAGATAAAGAGAGCGTTGTGTGTGTGGTTTGATTTTTTTTGTAGGCTCTTCTAGAAGTTGCAGTTGGGTTTCTGGTTGAACTCAGGTCCTACCTATGACTTTCTATGTAATAAATTTACTTTCTTATTTTTTCAATTTATTTATAAATCTTAAATTAGAAATGCTATTTACCTTTTTCTGGTTAAGCATTGATTTTGTTTTCTTTTATCCACGACTATTACTTTTATCTTTTTTCGCACTTTATTCTCCTGTTTTAACAAATCTACAATTTTGATTTAATTTTTAATTTGCATATTTTTTTTAATTAATAAAAACGATACTTTCAAAGAGTATTCATATTTAAGATTTAATTGGATCAAAATAAATAAATAAAATACGTGTAAAATTGAAGATTATAGATAAATTTATGCATTTTTAAAATGTGCGAACTAAAAGTATAGGAAATGATAGGAAGAAGGATTACAAACCTCTTACTCGTACAAATTGCAAAACCAAAATGTGTGTTAGAGTGGATAAGAATAGTAAAAATTGAAAGTTTTTTTTTTTTTTCATAAGAGTCATGTCATGAATTTTTTTCATTTGAATTTTGTTTTATTAATATATAATTATTATGGTATAACTAAATTTGATAAAGATTAAGTGAATTGTCTTCAGTAATGGGTTACATGATAAAAATTTGGGATATGTTGGTGTTGGATTTAACAAGAAATAATTGTTCAATCACATTGAACAACATAAACATGTTCAAATAAATAATGAAGTGTTAGTTCGGTTAGGCTATTTGAAAGGAAAGATAAATAATGACTCAATGTCTTTTACTAGATATGTGCTAACATATAAATATTTAAATAATCTTGTTTGGATGTATTTTTTCATGTTTTTGGTGATGTGGTGGCTTTTATAGGAGATATAAGCAAAACGAGTATAATAGGTCATTGGTGAAATTTTCTGAAAAAATCATCATGCAAAAATTTATATTCAATTGTGCTTTCTGCTATTGAAACATACAAGTGGGTGTTAGATTTTTTTTTTTTCCAGCAATGTCATAAAACACCCAAAAGCTTTTATAACAATTATCATGCAAGAAGGGAAGTTAGCATGTGAGAAAGATAGAAGATAGGTAAAGTGAAAGAAAAAAAAGATCCAGAAAAGAGAAAAAGAAAGAATAGTAATGTTTCTGATTACTAAAAGAAAATGGAGTGTCACGCATATAGTATACTGCATTTATACAAGATATATATATATAAAGTCCTAATTCCTGATATTTTCTATTATCCCCCTTAAACTAATGGTTGGGTTTTTAACAACCATTAGTTTATCCATGAAGTTGAGGAAAGATTATCCTGATAAAGGTTTTGTCAAAATATCAGCAAGTTGAAGACGGGCAGGTATATGCATGACAGATAGAAGTTTCTGTTGAACAACATCACGAACAAAGTGCAAGTCCAATTCAAAGTGTTTTATCTTATATTGCATTATAGGATTGCAATCATAAGAACTGCTCTGAGATTATCTGAAAAAATTGTATGAGTAATGAAGGAGACATGTAATTCATGAAGAAGGTTGATGATCCATTTCATATCAGCTAAAGCGGCAACTATACCACGATACTCGGATTTTGTACTACTGCGTGAGACAACCTTTTGTTTGTTTGATGCCCAGGAAATCGGATTGGTGTCAAGGAAGACAACAAACCCAGTAGTTGATTTGCGATCATCAGGATCAAATCCCCAATTTGTATCAACAAAAGCTTGAAGTTTAAGTTGTGAACAACGACGTAAACATAAACTGTAATATATGATGCCTGCCAAATAACATAAGATCCTTTTAACTGCTTTCCAGTGATATTTTTGTGTTTGATGCATGAATTAACAGACTTTGTTGACACTGTAGGCAAGCTCAGGTCTTGTAATAAGGATATATTGAGGAGAACCAACAACTGAACGATAAAGAGAAGAGTCATCAACAACTGTAGTGTCATCTTGAGTAAGACAAGAGCTAGAGATCTGGGTGTAGGTTGGGGTTTTGAGGTTAACATGCCAGCTTTTTGTAGAAGATCCCATATGTATTTTGTTTGTACAAGATGAATTGTCCCATCTGAATGCCATGAAACATCAATGCTAAGAAAATAGTGCAAGCGACCGAGATCTTTGAGAGCAAAGTGAAGACGAAGCTTTGAAATGAGAGAGGAAACATCCTTGGGTGAAGTTCCTATAATAAGAATGTCATCAACATAGATAAGAACAAAAAGAGTGAAATCACTTTGAATGTTTATAAACAGAGAAGAATCACTTTTTGTTGGAGTGAAGCCAAAAGACAAGAGAGTTAAACTTAGCTTTTGAAACCAAGAACGTGGGGCTTGCTTGAGGCCATAAATAGCTTTCTTCAGTTTGCGAACAACTGTGTTGTAATTGGTGTTGAAACCAGGTGGTTGAACCATGTACCCTGTTTCTTACAAATCTCCATAGAGAAAGACATTATTTATATCAATTTGATGCACAGACCAATTGTTAGATAGAGTAAGAGTAAGAATGATTCTAATAGTTGTTGGTTTGATTACTGGACTGAAGGTTTCTGAATAGTCAAGGCCTTGTTGTTGATTGAAACCTTTTGCTATGAGTCGTGCTTTGTGTCTTTGAAATGTGCCATCAGCATTATACTTATTCTTGAAAACCCACTTACAGCCAATAGGTTTTATTTCAGATGGAAGAGTTGTGAGGGTCCACGTATCATTTGCTATCAAAGCATTATATTCATCTTTCATGGCAGTAAACCAGTTGGGATGTTGAATAGCTTCTTTGACAGCTTTTGGTATGACAGGAGTAGTGGCAGTAGCTACAAAAAGCTTTGACTTGAAAAATCCAGCTTTAACTCTAGTTATCATTGTATGATCATTAACAATAGGTTGTATATGATATGCAAAATTAATAGGAGAAGAGAGAGGAGTGGTATATCTAGAATCATGAACATTAGATGATGAAACAGAGGTATTGGTACATTCATTAGGTAAATTGGATGGAATAACAGTTAAGGGGTTAGAATGTAAAACAGTTTGAGTTGAAACAGTTTTTGAAAAAGGAAAAGGGTTGTATTTCAAAGAATAAGGAAAATGAGTTTCATCAAACACAACATGACATGAAATGTTCATCTTACTAGTGGTATACAAACATAAGTATCCTTTATGAATGGAATGGATAGTGTTGAGTAGTACCCTTTAGACATATGAACCAGGCATGAGTGATCTAAGCACACGAAGATGCTCATTCATTTGCTTCCTACAATTCCTTGAGAGGAATTGTATCCAAGAAACAAACAGATAGAAGATCTAAAAGCAAACTTAATTTTTTATATGGTCGTAGTAAGGGATAGCATGCACATCCAAAAGTTTTGAAAAATTGATAATCAGGTGTACGATTGAACAAAAGCTGATAAGGATTATTATAGTTGATGTTTGTAGATGGTAAAACATTTATAATAGTAGCAGCTGTAGTAAAAACTTCCTCCCAAAAAGTTAAAGGTAAAGATGCTCTAGCAAGAAGAGCTAATCCCATATCAACAATATGTCTATGTTTTCTTTCTATAGAACTATTTTTCTCATGGGTGTGTGGGCATATAAGGCCATGTTTGATTCCATGATTAGCTAGATATGATTTTAAACAAAGGAATTCTTTAGCATTATCTATTTGAATACTTTGAATTTGAAAACCTGTTTTTTTTTCACAATATAATTTGAAAGATTTAAAAACTATTTGAACTTGAGATTTAGTGTGCAGGAGATAAAACTGGACGTATTTAGAATATGCATTAAGAAAAGAAATATAGTAACAAGCACCATTAGAAGCTGGGACAGGAGAAGGCCCCCAAACATTAATAAAAACAAGTTGTAAAGGTTGAGAATAAAGAGTAGTAGAATCTTGAAAATGTAACTGGTGAGATTTTGCCACAACACAAGATTCACAGATGTCGCAATCGGGGTCACGACGGGGACGGCGAACAAAAATATATTTATTTTAATTTTCAAAACAGAGGAGTCGCCACCATAGTTTATTAGGAAAAACTATGGAAAACCAAAAACAAGATAAGGCAAGTTCGCAAAACCGGATTTAGAGTTCGAGAGCCGGTTACTTGTGGGGAAGGTGTTAGCACCCCACAACGCCCGTCCTAAGACGGTACCTTTAATTAAATAAGTAATCTGAGTGTGATTTTTTAAAATATTTATTTTCCCAAGAAAGAGATTAAAATAAAACAAACAAAATATTTTTCTGGTTTTAGGGAGCCCGACAAGGTTTGACCTTGCTCCTACGTATCTCCATCAGGGATGGAGAATCAGGGTTACGTAGTTCTTTGATGATAAGATTGTTAGTTGTTTTGATTTATATTTTTGAAAGTTTATGTTTGAAAATAAGGTAATTGAATGGTGTTAGTGCCAGGTTTAAAGCCTGGCCTTTTGAGATACAATGCCAGGTTTAAAGCCTGGGCTTTTGAGATACAATGTCAAGTTTAAAGCCTGGGCTTTGAGGAGCAGTGCCAGGTTTAAAGCCTGGGCTTTGAGGAACGATGCCAGGTTTAAAGCCTGGCCTTTGAGGAACGGTGTCAGGTTTAAAGCCTGGGCTTTGAGGAACGGTGCCAGGTTTGAAGCCTGGGCTTTGAGGAACGGTGCCAGGTTTAAAGCCTGGGCTTTGAGGAACCGTGCCAGGTTTAGAGCCTGGGCTTTGAGGAACAGTGCCAGGTTTAAAGCCTGGGCTTTAAGGATTGGGGTATATATCAAATTTGGTATTGGAAAATAACATGCGACAGTTACATGCAACATAGAATTGACATTTTAATTTTAATGAAATCATGCATGCAAAAAATGGAACATGACTCAATGAAACTCAACTTGGGTTAAGGGCATTTTGGTAATTGTGGAGAGTGTGGGTGCAGAACTTAATTAATGGGGGTGCAGGAAGTAACCGACCAATAAGAAACTCAATCTTGGGTTAAGGGCATTTTGGTAATTGTGGAGAGTATGGGTGCGGAACTTAATTAATAGGGGTACAGGAAGTAACACCACTAATAAGAAACTCAACTTGGGTTAAGGGCATTTCGGTAATTGTGGAGAGTGTGGGTGCGGAACTTAATTAAT
>Ga0099824_1005384_pt1 | contig 18046 bp, 5 predicted proteins | sample SiratrowhiteBW_FD_76837 | JGI IMG/M metagenome (GOLD analysis project Ga0099824, IMG submission 76837) | Root nodule microbial communities of legume samples collected from California, USA - Siratro white BW | ecosystem: Host-associated > Plants > Roots > Nodule | place: USA: California... | reverse complement strand
TTCATTTGAAAAAAAGTAAAAAAAAGAAGAAAGTATTAATGGAAAGGGCTGTGTTTTTCCAGGTTGCCCTTTTTAGAATTCTATAGGATTTTTTCTTTCATTAATTATTTTTTATTAGTTAGGTTGTTTTTTTTTTTTTTTTTTTATCTTTTTTTCCCAAGGATTCTATTCATTGTACTTTAAGCATCGTCGTGTTGTTAACTTTTCGTCAAACCAGTTCTCCAAATTTATATATATTGCCACAACAGATTTGTGAAAAAGCTAATGATTAAATCAGTCGTTTGAAAGTATAAAATATCACTTTATTTCTAAAATTACTCTTTTATTTATTTAATATATATATATATATATATATATATATTATATAAAAAAATAGTATAATATATAACAATTTGATAGTAGGTCTGAGCAAATAAAATTAATCGGACACTACTAGAAAAATCCTAACTAAATTTGAGAGTATGGTTAGGTTGAATTAGATGATCAAGTAATATTAGATAAATAAAAGTTAAAAAAAGGATAATTACAGTTGAGTTTGAATAAAGAATTATAATTTTATAGATACTTTATCTTAATGGAAAATTCTGTTTTAATATTTATAAATTTATATGAACGTTTTAAATTTTAAATTTTATTTGAGGTATGATATTTTTTAAAATTTAATAATAATTATATAAAATTATAGTTCATTATAAAAGTAATTATTAAAATAATAAATGTGGTTTTTTAAAAAATTTGAAATATTTATTTTAATTATTCAAAAATAAAATAATTTCTTTTAAAAAAATTGCCTAATATAAATTTGCAACTTGAATGACTCATCTAATCTGCAGTTCAAATAGTCTGTATCCGACTAATCAGATAAATCAAATAATTAAATATAAATTTTAAAATATTACAAAGTGTGATGAGCTTTGTTCTTTCCTTCATTAAATTACAATGTCAAACCAAAAGAAACTAAAAAGAAAAAGGTGAAGACGCTCTTGCCAATGATTATTTCCTGCAATACCAGTCTACTTTTCTTCCTTTGTTTTTCCTCCATTAATACCATCTTCTTCTGCATTTCAGTAACGGTAATCATACACACATAAATGATACCTTTTGCCATTGATGTTTCAAATTTCTATGCACTTTTAAATCTCTATAAGAAGTTCAATTAGTTAACCTTTAATTATTTATATGCCTTTAGATGTTTCAACAACAAGAATATTTAGCAAATTTGAAGAGAAGGGTCGTTAATATGGAAAATGACTAAAATAAACACACATTAAATAAACAACTAAGTGTGTTGTTTATCAGTAAGAAAAATGCTGCGTGTGTGAAAAAAAATAAGATCCATTGACCTAATCAATAGGTCAGAATTGGCACATAAACTAAAAATAAGTCAATGTAATATTTACTAGTAAATGAGCACTAAGTAATTTATAAGAATCACTATAAATAGTTTGTTGGTGGTGTAGTCAACTTTTTGTTTTTGATAAACCTAATTTTTGATCTTTTAAAATAAAAAAACACATTGACCTATGTAAAGTTTGTTACATGATGATGACCTAATTGAACACCCAGTAATCATGAAAACAGGTCAGCTTCATTATATGCTTAAACAGGTTTTTGGTAATGCAAATAACATGTTTAAGCACGCCCTAATTACTTGATAAAGATCATTTTTAAGTCTAACGTGTCCCTTTTCAAAATTTAACTGGGGTAATAGTGTATTTGCATTAAGTACATATATACGTGTTGACCTAATCTGATGCTTTATTACATAAATCAGAGCATGATTACATAAAAGAAAATTGAGTTGAAGGTCTTAAAGCTATAAACTTGGACGACAAAAAGGATAAGGGTGACTTCAAATTATGGATGGACAATTGCAGCTTCAAGGCTTCTGTTTTTGTCTTTCGTTAATAATAATAACATTTTTTTAAAATAATAATAATAATTGTTATTATTATTATAATATGTTGGGTGTTTCTTCGAATATACATAATAGGGAATGTTTGTACATAATCTGAGAAATTTTGATATGATGCAAGTCAACTCATGCAAAAATTAGAAATCATCTTCAATTTAAAACTTTTAAATTTTAAATTGATTTCATTAAATATTTTTCTTATTAAGGTATTTTCAGTCATTTAAATATTTATTTTAAATATATCATGTTTATTTAGTTTTTTTTTGGTTTCGGTTAATTGAAAAAAAAAAAAAACTAGATTTTAAATTTGTAAAGGGCATTTATTTACTGTGTAATGTTTGAAGGGAGGGTGAGGGTTTACGTTTTTTTTTCTCCTCTGTTTAGGTTTGAGTACCCTTATAACTACATTGATGAAATTGGCTTATTGAAAAGAAAAAGAAAAAAAAAAGTCAAATATATATCTTCTAGATCAATCAAAGTTGGAGGACAAAATTATATTAATAAAGTATTAAAATTATTAAAGGTTTAACCTGTATCAATTCTTGGTGAAGTTCTGACAACAATTAACACTGAAAGTATAGTTTATTCCATAAACTACAGCCTTGTGTAGAAATTTGGCTTTTAATGGGAAATTTTGAAGACTTCATCATGCCATACAAAATATTAGTCTTCTAACATTTTAAGCTATAAAACTTTTTATTGAAAATTTATATTTAAGTAATTCTAATGTTTTATTTTCAACAAGATATCTAATTCATTCCATCTATCATTTAATGTTATTGATTTTTAATTGAATTTAAACAAATTTAGTGTTAATATACTTCTTTCGATAATAATCACATCACTATTACTGAGTATTAGTATTATTTTATTAACAATTCATGTAGTTTAAAAATAATATAATCCATTTATAAATTTAATATTTTTATTAGATTATTAATTTTTTAATACTTTTCTAATAATTCATTTATAAAAATAAATAAATGGTTGATATTAGCTAAATCTTAAAAAATCAATATTAATATGATACTTTTTTAAGGCAGCCTCAGTTAAATTTTTATTTTTTAAATATATCTCTATATTCCTTATAAAAACACGTTAACCTTGTATCTAAGTAGGTTCTTAAAATTTTATATTATTGCAATTCTATAACGTAGAAGAATAAAATGAAATAAAAAAAATATAACAATAAAAAAGTACAAACTAAATGAGATAAAAATGATGAAATGAGAGAACATCAAAATGGAAAGAATTACACATTATAATATTATCTTGTGTAACAATTTGATATCATTTATCACCTTTCAAAGTAAAGGAATTTCATTAAAATATTACAGAAATAAATTATTTTTAAAATTTATTAGAGATGGAGTATAAGTCCCATTTTAAAATGCGAATTTAATTCTTTTAAAACTGAAATTTTATTTTAATTTTGTTAACTATTTTTGACTAATGCAGAACTACAATCTCGTATAAAAAGGAGACAATAGAGAATAAATATTTTGTGTAAAGAAAAAATCATAAAAGTATTTTAAAAGTCAACTCTGTGTAAACAATAACACCTTTATATAAAGAAGAATAACTTTGTTAAAGGAAGTAAGAAGATGATAAAATTATAATTATATCGGTTTATTATAAGTTACTAAAGTACTTGTGATGATGAATCAATCTTCAATCATCATAATAAATGTAACTTCATTATTTATAGTAAGTTTTTAAGATTAAAAAAATGTAACTTTTTTAATTATTGACATTGCCTTCTTTTTCTTCTGTCTATTATCATCATCGTCCTGGTAAACACTGTTTGTGTACTCATCTTTTATTCTAACATTATATCTCACAAAAGCAAACTTATTTTGGTTTTTGGTTTTCTTCGTGACTTCTACTCCAATTACCTATTTTCCATCATTCATCAACAAACAAAACCCTCACGAAGTCTCCTTGGTGGTAGTGCACACCATCTTCAGAATAATCAATGACATTCTATAACAGAAGAGGTTTTGTTCACTTCGGTCATTCTCCTCCTTCTTAATCTCCATTTTCTTCTTTCACTTTGTGTTTTCTATGAATTTTTTTTATTCGTGAATTTAGTAAATAAGTTTAGGTTCGGTTCAATCAGTATTTTTCTTTTCTATTTAGTTTTATGTTTTTATTTTTGTTTTTTTTATTGTAAAATTTGGAAGTAAAGTTTGTGAAGCTAAAGATGTTGAGTGGTATCTATTAAATTGTTTGAAGTAAGGTGAAGGAGGAGTTGTTTCATCAATTTGAGGGAAATCAGGCACACAAGTACGGAGGTATAATCTTTATTCTTGTGCATTTATGAAAAATTCAAGTAGAATGGATTGAAGTAAGGGGTAATTTGATATTTTAATGTTTATAAAGACAAGTTTTTTGACATTGAAAATGAAATAAGTGAGAATTGATAACATTGGGTGAATTTTGTTGCAATCTTTATGTATTATAGGCATGTATATTATTTAAAATAGATGGGTAGTAATATTTTTGTAAATAAAGTCATTACAAGAAAAAAAGTTATTTAGATACCAAATTTTAACTATTAAATAAAATGATTGTTAATTGTGATTAAAGTAATCACCAAAATAGATTTTGGTTGTTAAATAACTATAAAATAAAAATAATAATTAAATTTAATAATCAATTACGTCAAAATATATAATTGGTATCTAACATTAATATTAACATGTAAAAACCTCATTTTATAAAAGGTAATATTGATAATGTCATTTGTTTCTCTAATAATTTTGGCATGTCACCTTATTATACTTAGGCAAGTTATCACTAAATCATAGTTTAAAAATAAATAAAGTATAATCAATCATTAAACACCAATAAATATCAAAACTGATTCCAATATTAAAAATAAGTAATAACTCATCCAATTAGAGACAAAAATTCTCAAACTTAACAATCTAACAAAATTATAAATTCAATCAACAACTATATACATTCAAGAATATTAACCTTATACAAAATTAGCTCATCAACTTATCACTTAAAACCTAAATTGAACTTTAGAATAAAGTCAACTTCTCCTACCTTGAACTTTCCTTATACTCTAAGGAAGACAAAAATTGAAAAAGATAATGAAGCAAAACACAAAAGAACCCATTGATTACCTCAAATACTTAAATCCTAGCTATAAAAAGCATTCAACAAAAGCTCAAATTCACAAAAAAAATCTTTTCCCCAACAACCCTGAGCACGCATGTACTTCTTAGAGGGAGAGACAAAAATTGAAAAAAAAAGGAAGAACTTACTTAAAACAAAACTCAAAATTAATGTTCTATATTTTTCTCTTTGCTAGCTTGTAGCCTTAAATCACAACGAGAGAAGATAAAAAGTTTGATTTTTGATTTGCAGAGAAGGACCGGGAGGAGGAGATGGTTGTTTTTCTGTGAATGAAAAAGGGAAATTATAATTACTGATTGCACCCAATAAAATTTCTAACCTCACTCTCACTTTTTTAGAGATGTTACAACCCAACAAACAAAAGCCCGATTTTTTTACTATATGAACTACTCAGAATTTCTATTTTCACCTCTCAACTACAAACATAACTATCATAATTCTTCCAAATTTAAAACTAACTAAAATAATGACATATATACCTTAAATATATGGTTAAATAAATTAGAATTTAGACTTACACCAAATTTATTACATTTAATTGTCTTACACTTTATATTAAAGCAGAAAAATAAATCATATATATAAGAGTATTTGCGTAGAGAAACTTAGGAAAAAAATAACTTAACCATGCATAAGAGAAATCAACGATAAACTTCATCTAGTGCGTTAGAAAGCACACCATCGTCTAGAATATTATCTAAAGTTTTGAGTAGTTGATTGCGATATTAAATTAACTTATATTTATTTATTACTAGCATTAATATTTTCTAATGTTCTTCATCATTTATGATACATAGTATTAGCATACTGAATATATGTTTAACAAAATGTATACTAGTGGTGGTATCTTATTTACATAACAATATTATATATATAAACTTTCTTTTTTCATGACCAAAAATTATTGTGGAACTAAAACCATACAATGATTGATAGTTAAAAACGTTGTTAGACTTATTTTATTATTTCAAATATTATTTATATTCTATGACTTCATAAATAAAGAAGATTTAGGCAAATACATAATACGAGTTCATAAATTGAAATGGTTTTGTCATACATCCTCATGCATTAAGAAGGTCTAAGTCAGACTTATATAATTGAGAATAGGCAGTCTCGGTATCAGACAAGACTGAGAACGTCGCAGCATGATAATATACAATATTAACCAATTAAATTATTACGAACACCTAAAACAGATCATCATTTCTAAAAAATAATTACGATTAAGAATGATATAGGCACATTCTCAAAGACTCATGTAATTAAAGACCTATTAAGAATAGTATAAATAGACGATTATCCTAAAATATTTACTAATATATTAATATTATTTCATTGATTGTAACTCTTTAATACTTAAATTGAGTGTTCTGCTGAAAAATATGTTGGTTAAAGCTCAAGAGGGGGAGTGAATTGAACTATTAATTTTTTTTACAAATCAACATAGAAATAATGAGTAATTTTATTGAGCAATGATCACCAAGCAATATATGCACAAAACAACTAATTAAAAATGTAAAACAGCAAGCTAAAATGTAATAAGAATGTACAACCAATAAAAACAATTAGCTTAAATGTCAAAATAGCTGACTGAATTTCCTTTCCAGCACTTAGAAAAATTTTAGCAACTTCAATAGAAAAACAGTTAGCTGAAATCATATTTTAACCAATTAAAAGTCTTAAATAGATGTAGTTTTCAATTAAAAACAATAAAACTCTTTTGAAATTTTTTCACAACATAGTTATAAGCAAAGTCGGTGTAAAGATCACTACAAGAAAAATGTTGTTTAAAGACCAATTTTTAGTTACCAAATGAAATGGTTACTAATTATGACTAAAATAGTCACCAAATTAGATTTTAATTGCTAAATAAGTACAAAATAGAAGTAATGATTGAATTTAGTGACCAATTAAGTCAAATAATTGATATCTAACATTAGCTACCAAGGTTTTAGTGACCTATATTATTATATTCTAAATTAGTCTCTAACTTAATTAGATGCCAATTTAGAATATATTGTCATAGGTAGCTAAAACTTTGATATCTAATGTTAGATACCAATTATTTGACTTAATTAGTCACTAAATTCAATCATTACTTATATTTTGTAGTTATTTAGCAGCCAAAATTTAATTTGGTGAATATTTTGGTCACAATTAGCAACTATTTCATTTGGTAGCTAAATATTAGTCTCTAAATAGCTCTTTTCTTGTAGTGGATGAAATGATCAAGCAACTAGCCAGAAAATAGATTGTTAAAAGCTGGAAACAATTGCCTAAAAGTTTTAAAACAAGGTTGTGAAAAACAATTATGCAATGATGTTGCCAAAACAGAATTGATTACTTAACAATATGCAGAAATGGCTTTGAAAAACTATTCAAAAACAATTTGATTAAAAAAGAATAAAAAGAAGTATATCAGTTTTGTTAAAACTCATAAAACCAATGTTCGAGTTTGCTTAAACTCTAAACCCTAAAACACCTAGATCCAATATGGTTTTTTCAAGAGAAACCAGTTCTGCACAATTTAACTCACGGAACAAAAAAACAAAATGATTGGAACCAAAAGATAAAACTAAGTATTTGATCAAGAACTCCATATAGGATCAATTACACGAAGTTTCTAAAAAAACAGTTGATTAAAATCTCGATTTAGTTGACTATTTTTGCTGCTAGAGTTGTATTTTAATTATTGTCCAAAAAACAGTTGATTATTTTTAGAACTTAACAAGCTATTTATACTAGTAAAATGTGAATTGTGTTAATGAGGCTCGCGAATGAAAATGCAACAAGGAATAGAAGAACACACAAGGATTTTATATTGGTTCACTATTACTCAAGAGCTACATCCAGTATTTTTCAACACTATGTAAAGATTTCACTACAATCAACATGTTTACATACAAATACACAACCAAGATCGAATCTTGAACCCTACAAGATTGATTCTACCCTTATGCAGAACCCTACCACATAAAATGGACCACCCTAGTGCTAAATGCAAAATCCTACTGCAGTGTATTATGCAAACTTACAATCCAAATGAAAATACAATGGATTACAACACAAACTATACCCTATTCAAGTATAATTCTACCGAAGAACAAAATGATATACGAATTACAACACGTAAATTCACACCACAACAGCCTAAAACTAATCTCAGTATAAAAAGATTCACTTATCTTGATGAGAACTAGTTGCTAGTTGCTCCCCCAATCAAATGCAAGCAAAAATCTCCTTCAAGAATGAGAATCTATGTTGATGTTGAGTGAATCTTGATCAACCTCTCTAATATTTGAAGGAATATCTCCAAGAACTCTCAAGTGATGCTTAGAAATATTTTTCAAATTCTTAGAATGATTTTCGTGCTCAAAAACAAATTGCATTTAGGTTTATATAGAGTAACCTGTATTGTCAAGTAAAAATGATTGGTTGTTTTTGTAAAACAATCAGTTGTTTTTCTTTCAGCACAAAAACAACAAATTGTTTTTTCAAAAACAATTGATTGTTTTTGTTCTGCAACACCTTTTCTCATAAAAACAATTTTAAAAACATTTTTTTTAATTGAGTAAAATGGAGATATTTGCAAGCAAATGATAGAATGACACAAACAAATGCAAATATGAGCTAAAGACACTCTACACTACCCCAACCAAGGTTTCAAAGCAATCTTCATCAACTCTTCCAAAGCTCCATGGAATTTCTTCAACACATTTTCATTCCAAGGATGTCTCTAACCATTCCAACATGTTAGAGTGTCTTCACAAGCACATCACCTATCTTGAATCAACAGAGACCAAGAATTGATATAGAAGATCGAAGGTTCCTAGAAGCATTAACATTTACAATAATAATCTTGATCTTCCAGTAAGGACATTATTAGTTCTTCGTTAAAATAAATCTTGACCCTCACACATTTTTAAGATGAACTTTGGAGTGTTTGTTGAGTCATGAAATGGTACCTTTTGAATTAACTTGAACATTATTTTCACTTCTTAATTTTGTTTTACAAATGAAAAATGTGTATATCTTACTAGTTATATATAAAATAAATTTATCTTTTGTTTGTCAAAATCTTTATCTCTTTAAATAAGAAAATTTCCATAATAGTTTATCATATATTTATTCTTATTTAGTGTTAAAGGCAACCTTCCTAGATCTGATTTTTATTTAAGAATTTGTTTTTCTTGATATATCAAGTCCTTTTTTATTCTTTGTTTGTATGGATAGAGTTTGTTGTCCAATGTTTATTTTGATGTAGAAAGATGAATCTTTTAGTATAAGTTTGTAGTGATGTGTTTGATTTTGTAATCAAGTTTCGTGTGTGTAAGTTACAACATTCCTTACTCTTTGCCCTTTAGAATAATTACTGGGAAAAAAAGTAATTTCACGTTAATGGAAGTTAATTTAAGATGTATTTTTTAATTTGTTAATAGTTTGAGGAACTCTACTAATGAAATATTGAACCTTAGGTTAAACATTATGTAAAGATATGAAAATTTTGGTTTATTGAACTGGATGATATTTTTTTGCTTTTATTTAAGTTTACCAATATGTTGATTGTTACGTTTGAGTATAAACTAGTTGGACCTAAACAAGCCTATTTATTAGTAAAATTGATGTAGCTTTGGTTTGAATCAATATCTTTAAAGTTTTGTTTTTTTTGTTCAGTTGACTTAATTTCTTAGAGTTGTTGTTATTTACATATCTTGCTCAAGCAACAACTTGGTTGCTCAAGCACGACTCAATTAGAGGTACTCATAAAGACTCATTACTCAAGTATCCAATTAGTCACTCAAGTGATGATGTTGACACTTGAGTGTTTAAGTGTTGTTTGAATGAAAAAGAAGTTGTAGCAATTATCTCTCATATGAGGTTTCAGAATTTGAGCAAGAAAGAATTAGTATTGATTCTCTCTTTTCTATACCAATGTTGCACATGTGTTCTAGAAAAGTTCAAGCATTAATCTTTAGTTTGAGAAAGGAGAGAGTAAACTAATTCTACCAAAACAATATTACTCAATAGAGGAGACATTACTCAACCTATATTTTTGTTGTTGATTTAAGAATATTACAATGCTTATTAACTCGATTTATATATGGTGAAATATGTTCTGAACTTCATTAAGTACAATAGAAATCATGATTGCTAAGTGGTAATTGATTTGTGAGATATGTGGTGTGCATTGAACACTAAAATCATTTAGTAAAAGAGATATTCAATTTTCACTAAGTTTCAAGTCACATATATGGTCGATAGGGGTTATACGTTTGTTATAATAAGTACAAGAAATTACTTTATTTGTAATTTCTTTTACAATAAACTATCTTGTGAGTGAGTATATTTTAGTCTTAAGTTAGGTATTGGTCTTTGATGGATGTACTCAATACATATCGTGACATATCGTTTAAAAGTTGTCGAGTAACTCATTTAGTTATAATTCATTTAATTCTGAAAGACCTTAAGTGAAATTGAAAATCTAATTGATAGACGCATTCAAAATATATGTTATTAGATAAAAAAAATGAAAAAGTAATGTGATACAAAAATATATATAAATTAATTTTGTGTCTTCATTAAATTTTATTAGCTTATCTTATTTATTATTTTGTTTCAATATAATTATGATAATTGTAGTTATAATGATAACAAATAACATTACATGTAGAGAAACTATTGAGAGTATGTTTTGATATCACATATTTTGTTTAGACGATGTTTTAAAATATTCAAGTTATACTTTAGTTTGTAAAACTCATTTACTTAAGTATGTTGTAATTAATTATATGTTCAATTTATTATGCGTCCTTATATATATATATATATGGTATATTAATATTTTGAGGGGTTACATGTTTACTGAAGACATGCGCGAGTTATAATCATAGTTTAAAGTTTAATAATTAGATTTTATATGATGCTCTAATTAAAACATGTTGACGGGACATGAAATTGAAGACTTTGAGTCTTAAATAAAATTTTGAATTATAAAATTAAAAAAATAATTAAATTTTGAAAAGTTAAAGTGTAAATAAAAAATTATTAATTGTAAATCTTATAATATCTTCATATTCAAAATAAAAATTATAATAATGTTTTAAAATTAATATAACATAGAATCCATAAACAAATAAAATAACTTTTATAGCAAGAATCTTGTATTAAAGATGTAATTCTTTAACATTTGATTTCTTTTCTGTAATTTTAAAAGTTTATATTTTTTTTTCTATTAATTTTAAGAAGTGTGAGCATTTGAAATAACATATTATAAATAAGTGACATATTAAAAATAAAATCACTTTAAATGTACACCTTAATTGGAAGGTAAATCCGATTAATTATTTAGATTAAAGTTTCAATAAAATGGTACATTTAGTTTCATATTTGATTTGAACTAATTATGTATAAAGTCAACGCATTTGTTGAATGCATAAAAATTAGCCATTTACTATACCTGAGTGGTAAAGCACCACTACAAGAAATATAACTTTTTGTGAAAAAAAATTAGTGATAAATATAATTTTTATTATTATTGATATATTAGTTGTGACATTATTTTTATTTGTCACAAATACTATTTACAATAATGACAAATTTTTAAAAATATCACAAATATTATTTAAAATAATGACAAAATTTTAAAATGTCACAATATTCATATTTAAAATTATCTATTAATGAGTATAAATTAATAATGATAATGTACCATAAAATATCATATAATAATATTTTTAATTTATATTGAGTTTTTTTAATAAAAAATACTAAATTTGTTCTATTTTAGAGTTAAACTCAACTTTTTGTTAAAAAGGTAACTACTTGATTCCATTGTACCATTTTACAATTATAATACTTATTTTGATATTTTATTCATCTATTTAGACTTTTATACTTTTTTATTATAATATTAATAATATTCAATTCAAATTTAATAATAACATGTTTTTAGTAATAAATATTTATGTCACAAAAGGTTATGTTTCTTGTAGGGCACATACGGTAATAATTACTTCAAAAGAGATGGTTCATTAAAATAATATTTATAATTAAAGTATTTAAATTTTTTTAAAATACTTTATCATTGGACCATTGCAAATTACATCCCAATTCGTAGAACTTAATTAAAATGTACTTACTATTTTGTCATATAAATTACAAATTTTCATTTACGGTAAGATTATTTATCTTTACAATATTTATTTTAAAAATTACATATAATATATTTTTAATTAATTGAAAATTTTAAAAATTTACGGAAATAGCTTGTCAAGAATAAAAAATTGATCTAGATTATTGTACATATAATTTGTATATTTTATCTTTGAAGTGAGTAAAGATTAAGTAAGTAATTTAAATTATTAATAAAAATAAGAGTAAATAATACGTTTACTTTTATAAATATTGATATATTTTATTTTTGATATGATAAAAATATTATAATTTTAGTATAATAATTTAATTTTATTATTTTTTATCTTAATTAATGATTGAGATAATTAAACATGTGCTTGAAAAATAGTAATCATTATATATGTTTTTAAAAAGATTAATTTTTTATTTAAAAATATATACATGAAAATTATTAAATAATAAACACATATTCAATTATCTTAACTATAAACTATTAACAAAAATAAAACAAAATCAATGAAATTAAAATTTCTATATTGAAATTATAATGTTTTTCTCTTCTTATTATATTAAAAACAAAATATATAATTACTTATTACTATATAATATAAAAATAATTATACATTTCAATACATTCATTATTTATTATATTATAACTATTAAATGTTTTTTTTTTTGCATCAATTGAAATAGTTCATATTATCTTCTAAGACAAATTTGTCAACAATTGAAATTGTTGACTTTGTCAAATTGTCTTTTTTGAAGTCTAACAACACATTCAACGGATGAAACAGAGAAAAAAAAATTTCGTTTTATCCTTTGATGAAAAAAAAATGTTCTCCAAAGAGAAGTGTTATGTGAAGAAACTTTTTTGAAAATAGAAGTGTAAAATAAAATTATGAGAAATTGGAAAGAAGTGTGAGCGAGTAGGTCCCACGCGGCGTGCAGGCGTGCAAGGACATTTGGGTCCCACTTCAAGGTTGCCCATGCCTTTCTTTCTCTTTGACAGATAGTGACCGTTTTGCCTTGCAACACTCATTTTAATATTCATTAAAACATTTTTTTTTCAAAATATTTATTATACCTTATATTTTAATAAACTATCTGAAAGGTTATTATTTTCGGCGCTTTCATTATTAAATAATTTACTTTTTTCATCTCCCTTCTTTATCTATTAAATAAAGCTCAAATTAAACATAATAATTCATATTTTCTTTATATTAAAAATGGCCACATGTATTTAAAAAGTATTTTGTTCAACTATCAAATACTATTTAAGAAACAAAACTCTGTTAAAATATTTAACATACTTTATATATATGTCAAACTTAATAAACTTATAACTAAGTTGAAATAATTAGGTGTCAGTATAATCTATATGTTTAATTGGTATTTTTTTAAACTTTTATTGTTTGCAATAAATATGTAATTTTTTTTAAAAAAAAAACGAAGGTATAAAGCATAGTTGAAATGAATGGTTAATGTTATGACTTGTGCTTTTAAATAAATAAAATAACATTTTTAGATGAAAATGTGAATGAATAATAACTAAATTTTAAGGATATTATTTTGCTTAGGATTATTTAACTTGGAAATATTTAAAAAATGGTAGTGTGCCAACTATTTCAACAGAAGGTTTATCATATTCAAACTTGAGAATAAAACCTAATTAGCTTAATACATTTTAGGGTATTTTTGAAATAAGAGTTGACATACTATATTAAAGTTTTTATTAGTTAAAGAGCTTATATTTTTAATATAAAGTTATTTACTTTATTTTTTTTATTTCATTTTGTTGTAATGGTTTAATCTCTTTTGGAATATTCTGCTATCTTAATTATTTCGCGAAGCTATATCAGAGATAAGAAATAACACCTATCCGACACAAAAGCCACTTCCACTATCTAAAATTGTCACACACTATACCAAATCCAAGAAATTTCTAATTTGAACACAACTTTCTAGCACGGGTTTTCAATCCATTATCTGAAGAACTCTTTGAAGCTCCTCAATTAGAATTTGATACTCTGCTGATTGATTAATTGCACAATTTCTGGAATGAATGAGACTGGTTGAAAATTGAATGGTCAAACAGTGACACATCCCTATCTATGCAAGAAAATAAGGACAACAATTGACTAATGCATGTGTATTAATTATACCAGTAACATTTGGTTTTGAAAAAAAAAAAAAAACTACAAGAGAGAGAAGCTTTTACCTAATTCATAGTTTACAACATTTTAAACCCTAAACCAAACAAAACAACTTGAGTTGGACTTTATGTGTCATTCATTCATATATGGCCTAACTGAATGCAATATAAAGTCTGCAATATTTGGTGTAATACTTATAGGTTGTTGGCATCCAACACAGTATACATATGCATGCTATAACGTGGAAGTCACCAAAAGCTAAATCAGGAGTTTCTTATGATTAGCAGAATGATAATGGCTCTACTTAATGACTCATAATGCAAAAGCAAGACAAAAAAACAATCTCACAGAAACCTACTAATTAGGCCACAGTCCTCATATTACATGCATATGTTCGAGGCCGTTTGGGTGAATTATTATTTGCAGTGTTTTAGGCTTCTAGCAAATCATTAACAATTGCAGAGGCTATGCTATGATTAATATATCAGCAAAAAGCATGCATGCATGTGATTTAGTCAACTACGATATCATTTTAAAAATGGGGTTTCGAAAAATTGAATTTTCGTAGTTATGTTATTATGTGGTAGAAAAACCAACAGAGAAAAATGAGGTCATAATGCAGTAAGCTTTCGGTGTGCAAAATGACAAATTGAATTATAAGAGTAGGGCTATGAATACACAGTCTACAACCATGAAGTACAAGCTCAACCATGTTGGGAATGGTGTGTTTTTGTCACATTACCTCGTTTGATTTAGAGTACATGTGTGTGTAAATATATCGGTGATGATATTGAATTGGAAAACGTTCAGTGCCTTACACGCCAAATATTGATAATGGCTTGGTTTACTTCTCGAACATCATCACCAAACTCTGTTTTTCTGTGTTAACATCAATAGCATATATGACATATATCCCTATATTTAGTAGAATTATTCGAATATTTGGAAGGTTTGGTTCAAATTACATATCAAGAAAAAACGATGTTAATATTAAATATGGGGTTCAAATTATACGAATACTGTATTTTTCTCTATTCTTTAGTGTTCATTATCTTGATTAGTTTTGAAGTATATATAATCAAGTATTTTAATTTATGAAAAAACTAATAACAATTATTTATGTTCATGGTAAAGATTGATAAGTGTTAAATGATTTATATATTGATATAAATTGGTTTTATCTTTTAAGTGTGAGATCTTCAACACATCATTCTTCCACACCTAGTGATTATAGACTCTCTGTCCATTCATCAGAAACAATCAATCACAGATTATGTACATACATCATAATACACTCTTAATTATAACTTATGTTATCCCTTAATTCTTAATTATTTGTCATCATGTACATATATGTATCTTTTGGTTAAAATTATTCAGGAACAAATCATTGTGTAATTTATATATCTGTACAATATATATATATATATATATATATATATATATTAACGGAAAGATAGAAAAAATATGTACAACATGATAAATAATTAAGAGATAACATAAGCTATAATTAAGGGAGTATTATGATGTAAACGCCATGATCTGTGGCTGATTGTTTATGATGAATGGAGAAAGAGTCTACCATACTGTACATATCTTCTGTATCTTTCGGTTAAAATTATTCAGGAACAAATCGTTGTGTAATTTATATATACATATATATATATATATATATAAATTAATTTAATAATTTATTGATAAAAAATAAAATCACAAAAAGAAAAACATGATATTACCAAGTATTTAATATCAAAAGCATAAACATTTTCTTTTCACAAATGTCAAATACAAAAAAAATTGATATAAATATCAAATGAAAGTATCAAATTAACAATTAGATAAATGTCAAATAATTATAAAAAATAGTAAAAATAATCAAATGTATAACCTAGAATTAAGTTTCAGAACTAAGGACCAAATAAAAGTTAATATAATTTTTGTAGGTTACCTAATAAATTAAAGATGTTTTAATAATTTAAATTGCTCATAATCTTCCTTATATTGAATTTAAAAAAATCAAGTATTATCCATACTGATAGCCCGTCAATACGAGTTTGGACAATATTCATAAGGATGGTTCATTTGTCATCCCTATTCACATCAAAACATATGTCTTGAATGTGAGACTAGATATTTGTGAGTTGTTCGATAGTGACCCAGTAACGGATAACTCAATAGGCCCAACAAACGTTACTCTTAGACTCTAATACTATATTAGGAAATGAGTTTAAGCCTAACTCAACCTGACATACTCAACTTATAAATGAGACTTGTCCCATTTATATATGTAAATTCACTCTTTATATCTAATTAATATAGAATCTCTAAGACAATTCTTTCAAAATCATGAAGTATCATCTTTACTAATGCAAAATAAAGATTTTATAACAAGATATGAGAACATTATAAAAAGAAAATTGAAGAATTTGTATATATATCTTTGAAGGACTATAACTTGAACCTTTCTCACAGTAATAATAGTTATAATAAGAATAATAATGAATGATAGATTTTTACACTTTAAATCTTTACCTCATATAAAATTAGAACTTGTTATTTTTTCATCTTTTATTTTCAAAGTATTTTTTATTATATATAAAATTATTCATTTAATTTAAATTTAACTAAGCAATGTTTTTTCAATTTAGTATTCGTATTATCTAAAACATTATTACATTATTGGATTAAAAATAAACTTTGTGACATATTTAGTTATGTTTCATAAACATATTTAAGAAAAAAAACAGAAATTAATCATCGACTTTTCCAATAAACTTAAATTAAATTATGAATAAATTAATTTATAATTTTTCTTCGTTTAGTTTCTTTATATAAACTAATTTTAGAGTATAGAAAAAGTTAATCCTCTTAAAATAAGAAGCTAATGTTTTTTTTTCTTATGCTACTTTTTAAAAGTGTTTATGAAAAAAATCATATATATATATATATATATATAATACACATAATTTTAAACTTAAAAATATTTAATATTTATATAAAAATTAATAATATCAAAATATTATTTTAAAAATTCTTCCTTTTTATTTGTTTTTCCGTAAGTGCAAGCATTCTACTTAAAAATCTCTATGTGATATGTCAATCAAAAAAAAAAAAAAAAAACTTAAAGATATTCATAATATTCACATATTTGTACAATATTTTAACTTCGTTTCAACATTATGGAAATGAATAAGGATAGTTGAAGATGATTCACTAATTTTAGAATAAAATAATTCACAAACATCTACACATAAGAACTTCGAAGAACTTCGAAGAAGAAATTAAATTAAAATCTATAGAATTTAGAATTACTTTGAGAAAATTGGTAGGATTGTGAGAATTGGTAGGATATTTATATATAATGGAGAAAATGAATTATTCTGAAGTTTTATTTATTTTGAAACTTGAAGTTTGTCTTAATTTTAAAATGTAGTTTGGAAGTAAAAAAAATATATGATATATATATTTTTTAATTTCAATTATTAAATTATGTGAGACTACTTGATATATCAAAAAGTTCGATTTCACCCATACGGAGATCTTAATTTTTCTATCTTAAAAGAATCGTACTTTTTTCTAACAGGATAGTTTCTACTCCTTATATTGTCTTTTAATCCACTTGCATATAAAATTATTCTTTTAAGTAACTTTACTAATTTTAAATATATATATATATATATATATATATATA
>Ga0099824_1005381_pt1 | contig 18053 bp, 7 predicted proteins | sample SiratrowhiteBW_FD_76837 | JGI IMG/M metagenome (GOLD analysis project Ga0099824, IMG submission 76837) | Root nodule microbial communities of legume samples collected from California, USA - Siratro white BW | ecosystem: Host-associated > Plants > Roots > Nodule | place: USA: California... | reverse complement strand
TTTTTTTGAAATGGTTATGGTTAGCTCGGTTAAAAAGATCACCAATGAAGTTGCAGTTGAAATGAAAGTCCGAAAGTTTTATAGTGATCAGCTTTGTGAGTTAATTCTAATGTATAATTAGCATTAACTTGTAAAATTTTCAACTCTATTCATATAACGCCCTTTGTACCAGAATGCTCCTCGTAAGAGAAATTCAAATCTTTGTTCTCCAACTTGTTTGGGACTAACTCCTTTGGCAAAACTCTGTAACATATTAAATTTAAAATGTTTCAACTGAATAAAATCTAAAGTAATTGTTGATCAACGGACCTACATCTAATTGATTCCATTGTCTTTCTTGGTAGAAAAAAACCTCTAATAAAAATACAAATCTGCGCTTTAGTAAGAGTACAGTAAAATTGGAGAATGATAATGATATCTATGTAGGTTTAGGGTTCACATGGTACTAAAAAGTAAATTTATGGCAAGGTTTTATAACGTTATCCCATGATTGGTCGTTTAGGATCATGAAAGGAGTGTCATGGAAGCATATTCGATGGAGGGGATGTGACCTTTTGAAGAAAGTTTGTATGGCCGCATATATTATTGTCCCCTCTTTGTTTCCCTACTCATATTTGTTTCCCTTGGCCTCTTCTCATGTTACTTTCCACTTCCCTGGTTTTCTTTCATTCAATGCTTAATATATATATAGAGAGAGGAACTGGTTAAGAAGACATTGTGACTATGCTGTGCCAAAACCAGCAGGGTATACTAGGCCCTCTCTTCTTGTCTTCACCAGTTTCAGCATTTATATATAAACGTAATTTGCTTTCGAATGAAATTCCTTAACAGACAGCATTGTATATGTCTCAAACTAATCTTGGTACACTATATAATTGATGTCTCATGTCATCCTTTTGTCTGACCACTAATGCAGTAGTTTGAAAAGTTAAGGGGAATCGCACAATCAGTCAGTCTATAATCTTTGCTGAGTTGACCTCTATTATTGAAGCCATGTGATTGTGTACTAAATTATTTGTAAATGCTTGTGGTAAATTGGTAACATTTGCAAGTTGAGAGGTGAAAGGGACATTTATATAATTATAGAGCCACTGCTATATATCAGTGTTATCTCTAAAAATTAAGGAGCAAAAACAACTAAGTTTAGGCTAATAATGGTGAGAAAGTTTTGTAGGTTTATGGATGATGTTTATGGATTTTATTACTTTTTCATTTTAAGTGAGTGGTGAAGGTGCATTGTATGGTAAAAAAAAAGGTGAGAAATTATATATGGAGAACTCATATGTTAATTTTTTAACACTATTTTTCAGGGTTTTGGCACATTTAGCAGAAGGAGCATTGTTGTTTCATTAATTGCATCTGCAATAATATGAACTGAGTCGTCTATTTGTTATTAATACTGGATGATGATACAAGGTAGTGCAGATCATATAGTAGATTGCATAAGGTCTTGCACAGTATAAGAGCCACACAGATGCATGAAATATGCAACTTGGTCCTTTTGTCTGAATTCAGGACTTGTAGGGTGCAAGTGGACAACTTATACTCCATACCTCGTAACCGTAGTGCAATGTGTGGATGCATTAACACAGTGAATTTGTGACAAACGCTCTTTGATATTTGCTGATTCAATCCATTTTTCACGTAGATTATTATGATGTTAGGGAAGTGATGTGTACAGTTAATTAGTGACCTTTAATGTTGCATGTCAGAGCCAGAATTTGCCCTAGTGTGCAATGAAAAAGATTGTGGACCTTTTATGCCAATGTTCTTGAATGTTCTAAAGCAAAAAATACAGCCATGTGCGTTTTCCGTACAGTTTTAGGTAATTGCTACATCCAGCTTTGGCCAATGGAAAACCTAGAAACTAGCAAGGCCAAGGACAAAAACAAAGCAGTATAATAAAATGTTATTTTCTCTGGTCATAAATATATGCAGCACTTCAATTTAAATAAATGCTAATGCCTTAGCATATTAATTAAGAAAATTAAAGTAACAAATTTTATTAAGAATATTTATTATATTGAAGTAATAAAATTTTATTTAATGCATACTTTTTTTAGGTCATTTAGAAGTATTTAATAAAATGTAATTAATGTTCTTTTTACTACTAATTTATAGAACACGCATTTTCAATACCCTAATTTAAAGAAGACATATGTCAATCCATACTTTTCTGGGTGAATTTATTTTATACACTTTCAATAAAAAAAAACATATTTAATATTATCAACAAGTTTATCATATATATGACAATGTGATTAGATGATAACGTAAAATCTGTTTAAAATATAAACTTTTTTTTTTGTTCTTAGGCATTACTAACAAAAATTTAAAGTTTAAAAAACTGAATTTTTTATTTAAAAATATTATAGTGTAATTATGTATAATTAATTTTTAACATAAAAGTATAATTTCTTTTAATTTTTTTCTATAGAACCCTTTGAAAAATGTTATTTTAGAATTATTGATCTATGGAAGAGATAAAAAGAAATTTAAAGATGCCTCAGCTTTTATATCTTCATGATTAAGGACATAGTAAAGGAAAGTTGGAGAGACCTCTCTTGACTTAGAAGACATGAAAATGAAGATTATTCAAAGATTTTAGCATCACTATTTTTTATTATATGTCTACTCAAAAAATAGAACTCAATTTAAAAAATATAATTAACATTCTCATAATAGTTATATTCTTATTCATTATACAGTGTGTATTTAAGGATTGCGTAAAAAAGTAACTTATGTTGAACAAATAATATCATAATAACTTATATATTTTAAACTTCTACCAATGCTTTTTTTAGATAAATATAGAAAGCAGTTGAGGTGAGGCACTGTTTATCTATTCCCTTGGTTCCTGTTGTTTGGTCGGTTGACTTTAAAAACTACCATATATCTGAACTATATTCAACAAAAAGCCCAATGGCTATTCCCTCAGAATATAAGAGAGCTCAACAAACACCAGAAACGCGTTCACTACCACTTCTTGCATTGCAACTAAGTGGAGACAAGCAGGACCTACCCAAAATTTTCAACACTAATTGAGTGTGCCTGTTATTTGAATCTTCAAAGGAAAGACATTAATTGTAACACCAAATTTATTACTCCTGCTATTAAGGCTGTCCACATGTTCATTTCTCCCTTCAATTTTCTGAGTCAGAATGTCAGCAATTGGTTTCTCTAATGGGAATTCAATTGAGTGAATTAACTACCACTTTGCAAAAAAATGGAGTAGGTAGTGATCAAAAGCAGAATCACCATACTATTATTTTTTAGACACACAAACAGACATATTGTTGAGTACCTACAACTTCAACTCCATGCAAACCATAGGCTATATTTTTCTTTCCCGTGATTTTACCTTAATTTGAAAACACAAATTCTAGACCTATATTTGTAAGCTCATATAGGCCGTGTTAAAAATGTACCTATCTTTATTAGCATAATCTCACACATGTCCTAGGTTGATTCGCTTGTCTGAACAACCAAGTTCCCACCCAAGAATTCTTTTCCCTATCTCCCCCACTTGGTCTCCCTTTTCCTTTATTTTATTCCCTGCAATTTGATCTCAGACGAGTCCTTACGCTTCTAAAATTTTCAATCAAATAGTACAAATTTTTTAGATCCGAAATCCAGTACAGAGTTTACCTTTCGACTGACACAGTTGAAATGTGTATGTGGCCATTGATTTTACTCGTTTTCGTTCCTCATTATTGAAACATTAGAGTACTGCTTCAGATGCATATTTTTCAACTAACGACCTCACTTAAGCACAGGGAGATGTTGTGTATAGCAGAGTGACTTTTGCTAATATAGAAAACAATCCACCACTAATTATCAAGTAGGAATTTGTCAATTTGATTTCAAGCTCAAGTTTTCTTGCAAAACTCTTTCATCTTTGTTATGAGTCATAATCATAACTAAATCAAGGGACTTGATCAAATTAATTTTATCATGGTGGGACTGAATATATAAGCAATAATTTTCAGTTTATCAAGTTAGCGTTTCCGTTTTAAGTGTATGTCAAACTATCATTTTTCTTCTAAAGTGGGTGGTCACCTGAAAGAAAAAACGCTCACTTAACCATCCAAATTTTAGGATACCATTTCTTATATTTTTTGTATTATTTCTTAACAAGATATTTCACTAAAGCTTAATTCTGGTGGAGGAACACTAAAAACCTGTCCCCAAGTTTGTCCTTTTATTTATATTAAAGTAATTTCGTGAGTGATGTTGGGACCCTTTCCCACTACAAAATAATAGAGTTACAAAGTGAACATAGGAGTGGCCAACTATATATAGAGGCTCACCCTTTACACTTCTCTTTCATGTCCATTCCTCACTTCTCCATCTTATTTCTTCTTTTCCGAGGAACCCATCTTCTGCATGAGCCAAACCAATTGATCACTTTTACTTAATCTCCTCTGTTTTTGCCAAATTTTTCACTCCACCCCTCCAAACAGAACTCCTCTGTTTCTCCCCTGTTCCTTTGGACACTTCCATTGTGGATAACGCAAAAATGTCTTACTCAAGTGTCTGTCAAGGGTTACAATCAAGCGTGGAACCCTGCCTTCTGGAACCCTGTGTTCTAAAGCTCAAATTGGCTCCACCAGGGTCCAACTCCAGCACTCTCGCACACACTCCAAACCATGAACATGGCAACAAAAACTCTGAACCCGGCGGCTGTAACAACTGGAGTTTCCTTCAATCCCTCTCCGACATTTCTCATTGCAAGGAGCCCCAAACTGAGAAAGTCTACATCCACCCTTCTGTTAAGCGCTCCTCTTCAATGCTCAGTGCAAAGAGCTTGGAACTCTGCACCGAAAGCTTAGGCTGCGAAACTGGTAGCAATGCCAGTGATGACACTGATGACATGTCTTTATTTTCACTCGAAAGTAGTCCCAGTTTAAGGAGTAACAACACCCCAGTAGTAACTAACAAAAATTCTGAGTCTAAAAGATTGAACCGAGGTAGCACTAGCACCTTTCCACCTCCCTTGACTTCGATGGGAGGGGTCAGAGTTAGGTCTCATCGTGAAGATGGTAGGCTTATTTTGGAAGCTGTAACTTCCTCTTCTCCTCAGCCCTATTTTCAAGCGGAGCGTGGCAATGGTAGACTTCGGCTTAGACTCTTTGAGAGTGAGGCCTCTTGTTATGATGATGAAGTTGCTGATGGAGGTGAAGCCTTGAAGCAAGAAGAATGTGGTGAAGAAGATGGTGTTGGGGTTGAAGAGGAGTTGGAAGAGCAAGTTGGAAATGCTGAGGATGAAATGGGTATGACGAAGTTTGTGAGGCCAAGCAGGTGCAAGGAAAGTGGGAACAGAGTCATTTTTGAGCATCCCCCTCTTTCTCTTTGCCTCTGAAGATAAATCATTGCATAATCTTATATTATCACGTGATCATAGTCTATGTTAATCTTAATGCGACATGTGGTGTCTGAGGATGTCACATGTGTATTGTCTGAGATAGTAGTCAGAGTATAACTTATTTTACTATTTTATTTTTCCTTTGTTTTTGGTGTTAGGATTTCGGCTTTTATGATTGGAAGTTTGGTGATTGAAATTTCTGAAGGGTAGTTATTATAGTTATTAGTTACATTGGATGTGTTCGTCTGTTCTCTCTCCCTTGTTTCTGTTTTATTTTATTCATTACACTTTATGTTTCTAGAACTCCCAGGATAATTCCTTGAGAAGGGGAAAACACTGATGTTCGAACAGACAGAGATACACTTCCAAAAATAATAATAATGAAACAGAAGGGGAGAAAAGTTGATCTTGGTACGTAATTTACTAACTAAACACTGGGACCCAAACCTTAATTCCTCCGATTTGATTAGATATTTGGGTATGAAACTTGTCGGAAATTCAAATTACACAACTGAGTGGGACAGTACATTTCCTTCTACCTTTCCATAATGGTAGGCACTTTGTTGAGATACAATTAAGCTTAGACAAAACTACACAAGTTTTATTGTTTTACTAAATACTTTTAAATTTATTTAATGGTAGCTGGGAATATAAAGAAGAAGAAACATAAAAAAAAAAAAAAAAATGAAAAGAGAAGAGCGTTTATGATTGATGAACCTTTTATATTTGATGGTGTGATTGTCTTTATACACAAAGATCTGTTGTTTTCTTGAAAGTTAGGAGACAGGTATTGGTTGGTATAGTTTGTGGAAATAAAGTTTTGTTAGAAATAGTTGTTCACTTTAATCAAACTTTTGCCAAAAAGGGGAGTACTTAAAGTGATGGCAGTCTAATTAAGTCATAGCCATGTTTTACGTTGAAAAGCTTTGATGATTTTAGCGAAGCAATGAGATAAAGAGTGATGCAGAGAAGAGTGTGAGTTAAAGGAGGGTGAATGGGTTAGGAATGTGGGCGATGGAAGGTTTGGTTGGTTTGGTTTGCAGTGAGAGACGAAAATGCACGGCTTCTTAAAGAGGTAATAAATGGAAGAAGACGCATTTTGAAAATAATTTATCGACGTCGGCTCTCTCTCCCACAAAACAGAAAACCTAAACAAGTTGTGGCGTACGGAATAAGTACTAACATTGCCTAGTAACTATCAAAAGGACCGAGGGACCCCGAATCCTACTCATCTCATCTTATTTTATATGTTTTTAAAAAATAAACAATAACTTAGTAATACAAATATTTTTAAAAAAATATATATATGCACTTTATAAATAATTAAGATATAAAATTGTTTTCTTACTAAATCTGTTTACAATTTGCAATATTTTTTCTGGCTCATTTCTTTATATTGAAATGAAATTGTAATTATTACCCTTAAAAAAGTAAATATTAGTTAAATTGAGACATTATAAAAAAAAAAAAAACGGAAATGAATTAGCTTTCTCACCATGTGTTTGCCTTACTCACACCCCATACTCTCTTATCGTAAATATGGTCCCATGATCTTTCCGTGTTAAAGAATTACTTTTCTAGGTTACACACACATATATATATTATTTTAAAATTAAATTTACAAATATTTTCAATTCAACTCAAGAATGAATTAGTACACTTTAGACATTTTTTTCATAATTATAGTTTATCAAGATAATAAAACTTCATTTTAGAATAATTTTACTTGCTGGAAAACAAGCCAATCGTTAACAATATATTAAAAAGAGTCAAATCTAAAATGTGTTGGATGATGTTAAAAAAATGTTTAAGTCAATTTAAGCACTCTTTTAGTCAAGGGATTAGTAATTTGGTTTGTTTGAGTTTTTTTAATAAAAATGATATTTTTTTAATATATTTATTTTAATCCTCATAAAAGTACTTTGAATTTTGGTTTAAGAAAACTTAATATTGTTTACAATAGTTCATGTGATGTTTACTTTTATTGCATGTTATGTTTTAGTTTCAAAATTTACATTACTTCTACGTTTTAGTTGTTATATTTATACAATCTTTACATTTTAATTTTTACATCTAGAAACTATTCTATAATTTTCTTACGAACCTCTCTCTTTACTTGCTATCAAAAGACTTCTTCTCTTCTCTCCTTTTTGTTGGCTTGTCCTAGGTCAAACACCTCTTCTTTATTTTACTTACGTTTCTTCTAAATCAACATATATAAATTGATCCTCGTTGACCGTAAATTGAAATGTTTTAAAGTTGTACAACTGAGACATGTTTCTTGGACAAATACGTGAGTAACAATTTGTGTTGCCACTCTTCATTGTGAAAAAGACTTTTCTGAATTGTTTTAGTCTTGTTGCATAAATTACTTGACCAGATATTATTTAATTCATAGATCATATAATATCTTCGTTTTCAATTATTTAGCTGTTTAACGCAACCCATTTCAATTTTATGGTATCGTCAGAGAACACAAGGTAACGAAGTTACATAGCATATCCAAATATTTAATGCAACAATATTAAAATGAGCGAAACAATGTAATTAGAATGTGACCGCTGCATTTTGCATTTTGTTTGGAGGTATTTAGATGTGCTGATAAGAAAAGTTTATGTTATTTATGAATGTAATATTTTGAAATTTGTATAGAAGTTGAAATAACCTTATTATCTCTATTAATATAATTTTTTATGATTGATTAAAAAAAATTAAATAATACAATAAATTCTCTTTTTGATTTAGGATAAATTGTTATTAGTTGATGTAAATGGATTTAAAGGAAACAAAACTCGCAAAATATAAGGTAGAGAATGGTGTTGATAGGAAAAAGAAAAGAAGAAAAGGGACAGGAGAAGGAGGAAGAAAAGAAACATTGATAGGGCCTAAATTAAGTAGTTTCTAAGTGTAAGAACTAACATATAAAAATGTCGAAGACTAAAATGTAAAAGTAAAGTAAATATAAAGATTAAAAATGTAAAGAACAATACATATATAATAACATTTATTTTTAAAATGACAAATAACAATGAAACTAAAAGTTGTTGTATAATGAGAGAATTTGAAAAATGAGAAAATGGTTAGAGAGAGAAGGCGATGAGGTTGGGTATGGCATTCCTTAAGAGAGGAAGGGAGAGACTAATCGTGGAGTGTGGGTATCCATAAGTTAAGTTGTTCTGGTGAGAGGGTTTTGGATGACAGTGAAACGCAATTTTCAACCCTCACATGCATCATTTTGTCCCAAACATCATGTGCTTTAGGAACCTTGTTTGTGAGGTATATAGCTCCTTTAAGCATATATTCTCTCACTATATCATCTCACACCAACAAAAATCTTTGCCCAAATCACCATGTCCCCTAATTTTAAGGTCACATGCAAGTACTAATGCTAATATCTCCAAAAGATAATTTAAAGAGGAAAGTGACTCCACCCTCCCCCGTTTTTTCATTCTCCCCTCTTCTTCCATTCGCAAATGCTTATTTCTGAGGTTTCATTGTCACTGTCGACCAAAACAAAATACATGCAGCTATTCTTCTTCCTTCTTAACATCATCTTAAAATTCATCCAACCATTTCTTCATAGTTAGACTCAGTGGAATCTTCGGCATGGCCGCAATAAGCGACACGTGGGACCTTTTTCACTCGTGAAAGAGGAGATTCATGCACATTTGAGGGTGATAAAAATGGAGGATTCTGCTCTTCCTCTTGTGGCATGACTTCAATTATAATCATAAATTTTGTCGAATCGAGGTTTCAATTTTGGGATGGTGTTTGCGTATATTTGTTAGTGTTTGGTATTTGGGAATCATGTTATTGTCCGCATGTTTGTACTTGCACCTAGGTTGCTATTAAGAAAACGAATTTTACTTTATTGATATAAAGTGGGGTATCTAGGATTAATCTCCTAATGAATTTTCTTTCGTCTGCGACTGCATACGTTGCATCAATACTACTAAGATTTGATCCAGAAATGAATGAGTCTATATTCTTCCCATGTTTGTACTAATTTGTGTACATTGTTCTTGATGGAGCAGAATAAGATCACCCCTCTTCAAATCCACTTATCCACAGTTTAGATCTGTCAATGAACCAAGCTAGTAAGGGTTTTAATGTTTGAAGCTGTAAGGAGAGACTTTTAACTAATGTGTATTTGAGCCACCTAGGGCTTTACAAACTTGATTAGATGTTTTCTTATTGTATATATTAATGAAGTCGTTAATGTTAAACAAAACTTTAATATTAAAAAGTATTTTTAGTAAATCTTAATGTGAAGTTGTTTACTCAAAAATGAAAATATTATATTTGTTTTTGAAATCACATTTAAACATGATAGAAATCGTGTTGTATAATATAAACAATATTATATACCTAGTAACATTGATTTTGTAAATTAAATCTAAATAATTTGTAAATTCGTCAACTTATTTGACCTTAAAAATCAACATTAAATAATGATAAAAACAAATTTAAATCGGGTCACATTGTGTTTCAAATAAAATTAAAAAAAAAATCATTTTTACATTTCATTTCTAAATAAGAAATTTGAAAATAACTTAAAATTTTATAAATTTTTTAGAATGATTTAATTGCTCAAAATTGATGAATAATAAGTTATGTTTAGAAAAAAATACAAATTTGAAATTGTTGATATTTACCGGCTTTCAAATTTATATCTCTTTTAATTAAAATATCATCAATTTTATTGAGGATTTGTTGAATTGGTTGAAACTAGTCATCGAATCAACATCGTTTTATTAATTGATGTTGTCAATTTTTTGTTTATATTAAAGTTAACTGTATTTATTTTTCAGTTAAAATGAATATTGGAGTACCAATATTATGATTTTTACTAAGTGTTTAAATAGAAGAAAAAAAATTATTCATGATATAATTGCATCTGAACATTAAAGAAAAAAAAAATAGATCATGCAAAGTACAAGTGTTCCAATAGAGCACATTACAGACTTTTCATTTCAACTGGTAAGGATTTGATGACCATTAGACAAATCTTAATATTGATATAAACATAAAGAATATCCTCCTACATAAAATTTGTATTGTTAAGAGGATCTACATTCAAGACAAGTCAACATCAAGATCTCTTAAAGTTCGAGCTAAAGTTGTATTGTTTGTCAATTATCTTGACACAAGCATATTTCAACCATGTCTTAGCTATTTGTTAGGATACAATGTGCGTGCACTCTTAGCATAGTAAGGTTCTGTTACTGAAAAAGATAAGTATTGTCAGTTATCAAAGATGTTGATGAAGAAAAGAAGAACAATTAATATTGTATGAATTGCATATTTAATGTTTATCAACAATCAAGCTCAAAAATGATAGAAGAAGAAGACATTCAAATGAATTCAAAGTTACTCAAGATCTAGAAATGTAACGGCTACATTCTTTGAGCCTATATAAAGACATATGCTTCAAAAAGAAGAAAAAGAAAAGTCATTAGGTGCAAGTGTTAAAACTTTATTAAATCTTCTTTGTGCTCATAAAACTTTGTAAGAACACAATTTTTGTTTAATCATTAGCAAACTATCTTGTAAACCTTGAAAGGCAAACTCTCTCTAATGAGGGAAACTTATAATTTTGTATCATAAAGACAATTTACTTTGTCTTGAGTCACTGGTGACTTATTGGAAGAATATTTGGGTTAATCTAGAAGTGACTTATTGAAATGATACTTGGATTAAGTCTCAAATGACTTAGTGAAGAAAAAAAAATACTTGTTTGTACTAAATATGCTTAGTGGAGCTTGATTGGTTGATCAAGAATTAGAGAGAGTCTATGCTATTAGGCAAACCAATAAAAAATACTAAATAATCCTTCTTTATCTAACATTTAACATTATATATTATTTACTTCGTGTTAATTAAAAAAAGTGAAGTTTTTCAAGCTAAGTTTATAAATCATTCTTAAACCTATTATGTGACTATGAAATATTATATGATACTTGAAGAAAACAATAACAAAAATTTTAAAACATGATTCAACTTTTTTTTTGTATTTTTTTTATTTTTCACAATCCACAATACTATTCATTTTTCGCAGATGTAGATCAATTTTATTTTTCATTGACATCAAGAACAATTTTCTTTATCAACATCAGATATTTCTGTTATATATCACCAATTTTATTTTTTGTGCAAAGCTAGTTAGCTTTTTTTCTATGGCTAGTGAAACTTTTAACCAACCTTAAGTACAATTTTTTTATTAATCATAATTAGAAGAATTTATAAGTTGACATTGATAGAAAAAATCGATAAAAAAAACATTTAAACCATTGAAATAATTGCAATCCACATCAACTAAAAGCAATTTTAAAATAAATTTTAGTTGAAAAAAACGCTTATTATATGAAAATTTTTGACAAAATTTGATAAAAGAAAATTTTCAGTGATATTTTTGAATTATTTTTTATTGATTAACGTTAAAACAATATTTTATATTTCGTAGTAATTTAAAATTAATAAAGCATTTTAAAAAAAAATAAAATTTAATGAATTTAAAATGGTAAAACATTTCCTCCAAACATATTCACCATAACAAATAATCTGATAGCCATGTCAAAAGGATCTGAAGAGATTATGCCATCCCTCGCTTTGCCATTAAATCCGCAGCAAAAGACACGACCTCGATGTTGACGAATATTGTGCAACATTGCCCGTATCTCAAAAATAATATCTTCAAATCCTGTACCAGCTGCCAAAACACTATCCAACTATCTTTCATTTCCATTTTGAATCCTCAAACGTTTGGAATATTATAGCTATTTATGCATCCAAACAACATCTTATATAAATATTAGAAACCGAAACTGACCTAGTCTCAAAATTCATAAAATAAAATTTATATATATTATAATTTAACTCTTATTAGTAATTTTATATTTTTTTAATATACTTTTTCGCGTCAAGATTATGAGATTAAATTCAAGAATAACCTATACGCGATTTGTATATTTAAAATTACATGCACATATTTTTACAGACTAAAAGTAAGCAACTTCAACACTATCATTAAAAAAACAGATTTAATTTAACCTTTAGATGATAAAATTTAAAGATATTTATAGTATAATTTAGAGTTATCTCCTCTAGATATGAAATCTCCAAATCAAAAATCCACGTCATGTTATATAAATATACGGAAATGTAAGGATTCTGTCAAATCTAAGATCTTGTTCTTAGAGTGATTTTAAATATTCAAAGTTCTGATATTTGAAACCCAATGTGTAGCAAATATTCCTAAAATCATTGCCAGGGTGGTAATGACGTATTTGATTGGATTGTATTGTATGATTCCCTCACTCGGTTTCGCCACGCTGTTCACAAATACGACAAACTGATTCTGTGTGGACAAAATTGTGCTCATAGGATTATAGTGTTGAATGTGTATTTAGAGATTGGTACATATACCACAATTCATTATCTGGTTTTATGTTGTCTACGTTTTTCAGAATTTGCATCACCAGGTAGGCCACATGATACGACAACCATGCTTGCAATTTGGTTGCGTGGTTTAAGGATTGCATATTTCTCCCTACCTTTCATACGTGTCCTTTACATTTGTCACAAAATGTTAATTGCTCTCAAGGCTAACCATGTCAAACATTTTAGTGGGAATTAGATTGAATTGAGGTGAAGTTATTTTTAAGTTGGAAAAATTTCCAACTCAAACCAATATTCACGGGTTAATTAATTCTAGACAGTAAAAGAAAAAGAAAAATGCTATAACATTTTTACATATTTTTTATTTTATTTTTTCTAAATTCGGTGACAAAATATAATAAAAAATAGAAAAACATTATTGTTTCGGATATAAATAGTAGATTGGGATATAATCGAGTTTGAAATAGTGAAATAAACTTGGAGTACTTAAATTATCTTCTGAAACTTGAGTGAAATATCTTTTAAGTCAAATATCTTCTCGAACTTCATGGAAAGAAACCTATAAAGATACTTTAATGATCAAGATAGTATGAGTGAGTAAAATAATGATAGAGACAATAGTTCTAACTTTGGGATATCCCTTATTTATAAGAATGATATTGATCCAACTTACTGTTCATCATGCCCATAATGATACATTTACAAGTTCAGTGAACTCTTTCTCTCGATGACATGATGAACTTGGTTGGTTCACTTTTGACTTGTTAGGAATAAAGTCAAACCGACTTCTAGTAATAGAATTGATCTCAGTATACAGTACAATTATAAAACTAATAATTCAATACACTCATATTAATAGAAATAAAGTCATCCATATGTCTATATTCTTTAAGAAAATAAGATTAATAATAATAGTTATATATAAAAGAAAACTACAATATACTTTGTTTGTATTATATTTGTGTTTTGAAAATATGAATAGTTTGTAATGTGTTATGGGATTATTTTAATTTTAATTTTAATATTTGAATATTTTAGGATTTTTATTTAATTTTGAAACAATAATTAAGATAAAATATGAGAATAGAATATGTATACTAAATAACAAAATTCTAATCCCTAACAAATTATGTCTTCATGGGTTCACACTTTAAACAAAGGAGGTTAATTATATCATAATGAATTATCCATCCACTTTAAAATGTAAACTTTAATTTAGTTAAAAAGGAGTTCATATTATCTAATATGTTATTTGAACGATTTACATATCTCAATCTATCAAACCAAACCTTTTTTTTAATTCCTTTTTCTGAATTACATTTAATATCTTTTCAGTTAATTTTACATGATAAGTATTAATTAGAATTATATTGTTATCTCTTAATGAATTGAAATTAATCCCAAAAAAAATTGAATTGATTTGAATCATTGGTTGGAATCAGGTTGAAAAAGACAAATCTGGTAAATTTTGGGTTCTCAAATCAATGAACAGCATAACTACATTTGTGGAGTTCATCCAACACCCAACCATTGGCATATTAATAGTTTGTTTGAGATATCTTTCTAGTGAAATACGCAATAGGTGCATCGAATCCTAATCCCTATTCTTTCAGATTGATGACCAATAACCCCAATCACCCTCATCAATTACATCAAACGCACAACCATTAACATCAATAAAGAGTTAGGAAAGAAGGATGAAGAAGTCAAATATGCAACAAAACCACAAAACCATCTAAGACACAGAAACTAAGAATCATAGCAAGCCTTCAATACATATCGTATACATAGATACCTAAAGTTGATTGCTACTAATAAGACATTTTTTTTTTATTAATTATAATCTCTCTAGTTTATATCAAAATTCATATCATTTGACATCATCATTTTTGTGTCGGTGCACGAACCAACATTCTCCATATTGAGAGTTTTAAATCACATCAAGAAATGGTAGAAATACCTTTTATTAAGTTTCTTAGTAAGTATTGCAAATATATAGGCAAATATTTAATTTAGGATTTAAATATTTGTTTTTTTAAATCGATAAATTACCTTTTTATTTATAATATTAATAAATATACATTTTTTTATTTTTTAATAACATAATTTTTAATGAGACACATTTTTACGTGATAAGTTAATTCTATTTTTGATGTTGTTACTTTTTTTAAAGTGTCATATTTATTGCCATGTAGAATTAAAAAATATCTTATAGATATCTTATTAATTAAAAAAATTATTATATTTCTGTTTCTTTGGAAAAGACATCAAACAGAAATATACATATATATTAAAAAAAAACTAAATGGTTAACGATACAATAAATATTAACAAATGAAAAGACATTAAGTACAATTAAAAAATGAAATGGTAAATAGTCTATATAGAAAGACATTAAACATAATTAAGAGGTTGTTAAACATGTATTTGTAATTCTTTTAGCTTTAAAAAAAAAACTTTTTTAATTTAAATACATAAGAAAATATGAATGACTTAATGACAAAAATGATCATATTCTTTTAGGGTCGGCATATAATCATCATATTTTTTTATTATATCCAAAAACTAAAACAAATTGTTTACTTTTCTTAAAAACAAAATTAAAAGTGTCCCACACATTGATAGAGTTAATTGAGCATTTATACTAATTTTTTATGACATGACGTTAAATCGCATAACACTTGTTAATTTAATACTTCGATAACATCACGTCATAATATTTGATGTCATCATCATTTATAAAAGTTTTACAGTGACCATGTCAACTGTTTCTTAATAGTACTGCCATATTGAAAATTTAGACAAGATTTAAAAACAAAATGGATAGGGAAAAATTTACGGATATTAAAAATATACTTAAGCTTTAAAAAAATAACAAAGGGGAGATGCGTCCTCCAAGTTGACAATTTATCATCGACAATTTTAAAAAAAATAATATACTCCAAAATTGTGAGGCTAAGACCATGGTAAGGTAGAAAACTGTTAGAAGGGACGTTAACTGAACAGGATAGTTCAAAGTCACGACACACGAAGATTTTGAATGTCAATTTGTAGTGTTCTAAGTTTTTTCTCAACATTTGATAATTCTTCTTGAATCTGTACTAGCCTGGAAAGTCTATTCTGCGCTTCATCGTGGTAAGGTTTGCTAAGGACTTTCACAAAGGTATCCAGATTTTCTATGGCTTCAGTTAAATCCTTCTTCATGGCTTCTTCGAGTTCGTATGCCAAGTTATCTGCCTTTCTTTTCACCTTATCTATCACCCTCTGCCTGCGACCAGGGAAAGTTGATATAGCTAGATACCTGTAATAGAAACAAATGTCAATCCATTAGCAGCCAGTCAGCAAAACCAATCATGCAACCAACTAGAACTATCTTTAACCACCATTAGAAGATTTCAAAAAAAAAATTCACAGCATGGTCAAGTAAACAGAAACCTGTGACATAGCGAAAGAATTTTTTAAGTGTACTTAGGACACCAGCAATCATTGTATATTACAAAAGAACGTACAAAAGATATTGTGTTATGATCGATGATTTGAAGCAGGATAAACATTCTGAGTTGAATCATGGATGTTCATGTTCCTGTTGCGGTTATGGTGCATGTTTCAGTAATGGATATTTTGATCGGCCTAAATGCCTTTTCCTTTTAAAGGGTCTAAGACCGAAGTGTCATCAATCACTACGTATGCACACATTTTTAAAGAAAACCAGTGCAATCAGAAAGGAACTCTAACTGAATATATTACCCGCCAGTTGAGCAAATACCAAGAGCAAGAAGATCTTCCAAGGTGGTTTGCAGAACAGATGTCAGCAGCGAAGCAGATAAACCGGCCACACCCAGTTGACCAAAAGTCCCTATGATCTAAGTTAAAAGGAAAACATTTTTAGATCACATTGGCTTAACAACAACAACAATGATAACAACAATAATAACTCAAATCTCAGAAAAAATAAAAATATAATAATTACAACTCGGGAAGGTTCAGAAATGATTCACATTAGTATATGGATTGCAGGATCAGCACAGATTAAATAGAGCAATTTGCAGAGATCACAAAAACTATTACTAACTTATTATAGCTCATGCCGTATCACAGAAACTATTCTAGGGACAACTTGCATCATTTGTGGCATTGCAAAATTATAATAAAAACGAAAAGACAACAGAAACCTGACAAAATTATGTAGTTGTGATACTTATTTTTCAACTTTTGAACATGCCAATAATCAGTCATGTAGTTTTGAGGCTTTTACTACAACTGAACGGTAGCACCACATTTAACCATAACTCTTTCAGACTAGCCAAGACATCCTTCAAACTCATTGTTATAAGTTGATTCAGCTCTTCCACAAAATTATATTTCACACAACAGCAAAGTCAATTATGCTACACTCCAAATCACTGATACTTAAAAGCCTAACATACCCCAGTGTCATTGTGCGCAACCTTACCCTTGCATAGGCAAAGAGACCGTTTCCAGAACTAAACTCATGACCAACCGGTCACTAAGACACAACTTTACCATTGCATCAGGGCTCACCACCTAATCATTGTCGCATTTAATGAGAAAAATCAAGAATTTTGCCAGATTGCTTTTTGTGGGTTTAGTTTCATGATGCAAATCATGATAATTGATTTTGCCTCAGTTTGACAAGAAGTGATCAAAAGTACCCTTTGCGTTAAGTTGAAAATTTCACACCAAGTTATATAGCAAACTTGCCTTCAAGATAAAAACATCCAGACAAAAAACCACTTCACTTGAAAATCAATTTTAACTAAGATCAATTTCATTCAAAATCAATTTTACAAATACTCATCCGAGCACACAATTGTGGAATTTCCATTTAAAATGCATGGGAAGTTAATTGCACATCTAGTCCCTAGTTCCACATAAGCTTGGCTTGGTCCCCAAGTAATTGGCAATATTTCCCAGGTATTTTTAAAATTGATTCAATTATGTTCCTCTATCAGTTCGTTGTTTAGTTGAGGTTACATGGGCATTATCACTTTGCTGATATGGAGATGGAAGAGCCCTCTTTTTTTTTTTTTTTTTCTTTTTTTAAAAATATGACTTTTTTTTTCCCCTTTTGAAAAAAATCCACATTATTAAGTTCGGAAAAGCCCACGTTTAAACTCACTCACCCTTTATTATTTTTTTTCTCTTTTTTTTTCTTTTTTTTTTTTTTTTTTGTTTTTGGGGGATTGACCCCCCCCTTTTTTTTTTTTTTTTTTCCTCTTTTGCCCCTATGACTGTATTCTTGCCCGCATGGAACAAATCCACATTAGTC
>Ga0099824_1005380_pt1 | contig 18054 bp, 6 predicted proteins | sample SiratrowhiteBW_FD_76837 | JGI IMG/M metagenome (GOLD analysis project Ga0099824, IMG submission 76837) | Root nodule microbial communities of legume samples collected from California, USA - Siratro white BW | ecosystem: Host-associated > Plants > Roots > Nodule | place: USA: California... | reverse complement strand
TTTCTATTATATTTTTTATTTTATTTTTATTTTTTTTATATTAAAAATTTTTTTTTTTTTTAATTTTTTTTTTTCTAAAAAAAAAAATTTTAAAAAAAAAAATTTTTTTATTTTTTTTAAAAAAAATTAAATAAAAAATTTTTTTTTTTTTTTTTTTTTTTTAACAACATAAGACCTGTATCTTCAAGGTGAAACCATGAAATATCTTACAAACATTATACTAACTCAAGCTGATCCATGGTTCAAGGCTTAGTTACATTTAAACGCTATTGAATGATTTCAAGCATGTGTTATGCATGAATCCAATTAGGTCCTTTTCCAATTAATCACAAAGGTTTAATAATTTAAATTATTTTGTATTTAACTAATTATTGAAGGATTGATATAAATTATTTTTGAACTTTCATCCAATAATGATGGCATGAATTGACCTAAGTGTATTGACTTTTTATAATAATATACTTTAAAAGTCATACCATTAATGATTTCTAGTTAGATGATTTTTTAACAAATATAAACTAAAGACCATTAATACAAACTGTTTAAGAAAATTATAATGTCCAAGCATAGATGGACCATTTAATAACAACATACTTCACATTAATTAATACAATATTCAATTACTCAACTTAAAATTAATTGTCTAACTCAATTTATGGTGTTTGAAAATTGGTGGTTTTCACTAACATGTGTATTATTTGTTTACATACATATTTATATATTATCCAAAAATAAATAAATAAAATACCCTTGTGTTAAGTAGCTTTAGCCAAATATTATTTTGACATTGTCAGAATAAATTTTAAAAATATAATATCAAACTCTATATGTTAAGTCAAACTCATATATGAATAAGCATATAACATAATATCTAATAAAATAAAACGATATGATTCTAACATTAGTAAACACAAATGGTTGAGAGTTGAATCTTGATGATATCACTTCGAATATAATGTAAGTCGTATACATTTTTACGTGCTAAAAGTTTCCTGTATATATGAACGAAAGATTAACTATGTTAAAAAAAAGGAACTTTTATGAAATCTAAATATAAAATTTAGTATTTATGGATTAATTTATTTTTTAAAAATTTATTTTAAATTTAAGAAATCATAAACCAAACTAAGCCTCTAAAGGTGTGAAGAATTTAGGGATTCAAAATATGCACCAGTTCATTAAGCAGTTTCGGCGTTCCAAAGGTTACTTTACTGATTTAGTTTCGTAACATTTCAGTTTAATTCTTTTATTTTGGGTATCAATCATGGTTTTATTTTTTGTTACTAAGATTCTCTACTATTCAAAATTTATATCGGCTAAAAATATCATCAAAATATTATAACTCATTAAATTGTAACTCCGTTCTCACGCGGAGAGAGAACCGAATAACATAACAAAAATTGATATCCAATGCCTTTATATGTTTTCTATTGACCAGTTTGTCCCTCTTTGGGACAGTTTCATCTTTACATTTATAGAAAGCACCGATGATGCTTCGCATATATATGGAAAGAAATAAAAAGCGAATAAAATATTTTTAGTGCTAATCCAAGCATCCAGCATATTATTGGCAAATCAAGCTTCACTGCAGTCTCAGACCCTTCATCCTGCATTATCATAAACACAATCACACTCAAAACCAGAAACAACAACCAAATAAGACAATAATCTTCATAGTTATGAACAAACTATATTTTGTGTATATGTGTAGAACATATAGAAATATATATACTAGCTTTGACACAATACTGCATTGGAGCAGTATGTGAGAATTGAACATAAAAACTAAACAATAATAATAACCTGTTTTCTTCATCCATGTAACCGTAACCTCTGATGCTGCTTGCAACACTTCGGTAATTGGGAAGGGGCACGTGGCCTTCTTCAATCTGCTTCACATCTTCCACGAGCTTCTCGTAATGCCTTTTCACATCTTCCACAGTTTTTCCTCCTACGGCCCTGGCCAGGTTGTGCCACCTATCTGGAGTGTCCTTGTCGAAGATGGCAAGGGCATTCTCAAATCTTTTGTTCTGCTTCGGTGTCCAACCCTGGCTTGAGGCCATTTGCTAGTGCACCAAGCAGAGAAGCAAGTGTTGTTACAATAGAGTTTTGATGATTTTTTAAGGGAACTAATAACATTGGTGCCCTTTATATATTAGTGGGGGGTATAGAAAGTGTTTGTGTTGTGTACTTGATGCTTATGCTAGCTGTTGCTTTCCGAACAAAACAGTGGGACACATTCTGAAATTCCTAGATACGGACGTGGTTTTCTTTAACTTTTGAATGTCTTTTTTAAATTAACTTAAAGCTTAATTAATAACCTCTATGAAATGTAACCAAATCTAACGCAGATTTTGCCTTAATTGAGAAAGGTGTTGTCTCCTGCTATTTTCACTCGTTCTTGTGAATTCCTTGTCACGTCACATGCATGCCTCGCAGTTACTGAAAGAATTTAATATGACACACCCTTTTGATTTGTAGATATGATCCTCGTGGAATTTCATGTTCACGCTATCAGTTTCCACACCCCACCCTTGTCCCTGTATGAATATAACGTTAACGCCTTAAACTACGGATCTAAACTGAACTAAAATGTTAGTTGAGAAAGACGCAAACTGGCACCACCTCACATTTGGCAAAACAATTATGCAAACAAAAATTATCTCTGGCACGTTTTGGAAACGGACCAGGTCACCTGGAACATGATTTTATACATCCAAATACGCGCTTTCTTGTTATAACATTTTACGTTTTTTTCTTTCACACATTAGGGACATGATTTATTGGTTGTAGAACGTTTGAGCTCTACCCCACGAAAGAAATGTCTGTATAGATGATTAAACGAGCTTCTTCAACCCAAAATCATGACACCCAATATTTAACTGCCGTTACTTGATCTTGATCTTTGTAGTTGGATATAAGTTACAACGTTTACTACATAGGATCCTGGTTTCCAAGTATGGTGTTTGGAAAAACTTCACTGGGACGGAAAGAAACAAAAATGCTTCAATGTGGTGGAAAGATCTTTGGAAGGAATGGGGAAGAGACAGCCTTAATAAGTGGTTTGAGGTGGATAGGAAAACTTGAAAAGTTCAAACACTATATTTTGGTTGGATAGGTAATTTGGGGAAACAACTTTAGTAAAGGAGTTCAAAAGATTGTATCTTTTCTCAGAACAAAAACAACATCAAGGGAGAACATTGGAGGGTGGGTAGGAGAGAGATGAGAATTGAGGTTTATATGACGTAGGAAATTCTTCAAATTATGAAACTCAAGTTACAGTGGTGAAGCCTAATAGGAGTGAAGACGACATGTGGGTACGTATGTAATAGGGAACCAAGAGGAGGGTATACTGTTAGATCAGCTTATAGTGTTATTCATCCAAAAGCTTTCCAAATAAGGTAGCTAGTAGCTTTAGAAGTGTGTGAAAGGAGAAGATTCTCCGAAGGTAACATTTTTTGCTTGTAGATTATTCAGGAATAGTTATACGAAGCTATTGTTCAACGACAACCAGAACTACAAATCAGATATTAGTTTCTGATGGAAATTTCAACAAGTCTATTTTAAAGATATAAGGTACACTTATAATCCATTTTATAAAAATTTCAAATTTGATTAATTACATGTATTAACATATTATATTACTACAAGCAAAACAAAAATTATAAATCATTGCATTAGAAATCACTCTACATTTTATCTTTTTATGTGTCTGTAACGGATTATATTAGATTTGGCAACTTTTTAAAGGGTTTAGATGAAGCAAGAGAAAAGAAATCGGTGCGAAGTGCATTTGATTTGTGATGGCCCGTACGTCTTTGGAGATCTAAACTTGCACGGTAGAGAGGACAGGTGGGTCCACCAAATCACTCCATAATCAGCAGCTGTTTCCTCACTCTATTGTGTGCTTCACAAAGCACTTCATTTTCATTGCATATCACTGAATTGTGTTCATGTTAAGTGTATAATCAAGCTACCACTAACAACATAAACAAACTTAACAGTCAAGTTGCAAAGTAGCTAAATTGCTTTTCCCCTTCAAATTTTGTAGCTGTATTGTCACACTACTTATATTTGTTGCTCCTCATTATGATGCACTTATAGTATTCACACATCACTTATATGTTGTAAGAAATTTTCTTCAGTTATTTTAAAGTTAATCTTTAAGTTATTTTCTTCAGCATGTTGGCGTTATCTTAAAGTTAATCTTGTTGCAGGGAAAATGAGTAAATAAAGGTTAGACATAGGACACTTTCCATCTGTTTTACATTAACAATGTAATCAAATCTAATCTTCCAAGGTGAGCAACCGAAAGTGCATTGTAATAAGTTGTTTATTTTACATTGAATGAAAGCGACATGACAAAAAAAAAAGGATGGATATGCGTGGTAGAACAAAATACAGTACCACATATATAACTTGAATCGGTGGCTGAATTTCAACCTTGGAGGCACCAACAATGTTGATTATTGAAGATTAATTTAAAGATGGGTGACTAGTTGTTTATTGAAATGGTAAATATGATGATTGGCATATTTTGTTCAAAATAAGGAAAATAGAAGAGGGCTCCACCAAGAAACATTTATACTTTATTTGATCCATGGCAAGGGGTGAGGTGATGCTGATACATTCAGAATCCTTATCATCCACGCATAGCCCTGACCCGAATTTATCTCTCAAGAGCTTCCCTTTCTGTTTCAGAAGCTTTATGATCACTCCACTACCCATTCAAGTTGCCATTGGGGGCCACTTCATTCATTTCTAACCAATATCCATGCTTAGATTCCAAAATATAGATGCTTTGAAAGGTTTAGTCAAAGGGACTCACCCTTAAATTCTCAGCTAGCGTAGGTCTTCTACATAGACAATGGATCTAATTCTGCGACAGCAAAAAACAAATATCATTGTTTAGTCAAACCATAAACTAATTAAACCACATTAGTTTAGCCTATTATCTGCTGCTAATAGTATTTTACAGACATAATTAGCGCCAAGATAATTAATTATTGACTGGAATCCAAAAGTTTCCACGGTTCATATGACCTTCTATCTCTTGTGCTAAAACACAATGTGCACTATTCCACCCTCTGTGACAACTAAGAACACATTGCTTTCAACTCATGTAAGCAGACAAGGAGAGACCATACATTGTTAGGAAAAAAAAAAAGTATTTTGACATCATCCTTTTATTATACAACTTAATTAATTATTAAATATTAAATTAAAATATAAATTAAAGTATTCCTTAAAAAAATAACAAAAGTGGTTGTAATTTAATTGTATAAAATTGAAGGGTTGTTAACCTATCACCACTCCTACAGTACAGTTATTTTTTACACGGAAAATTAGAACATGACATTGATGCCTTTTACACTATTTTTTGATTAGATAAAAAGATGAAACTCATAATTGAGGTTGACTTGTTGAAAAAATTAATTAATTTCGTTAGGATTGGTTTATGTATAAATCTTTTGTAAAATTTCTAAGATGATTTCAGTGTTTAGAAGAAATAATTTTTGTTGTCTGAACGGAGGTTTATCTTTATGTTAAAGCTATAGCTAAATGAATAATTTACATAATTTTTAGACCTTAATTTTAATATTAATGGTTGTATTTAAAATTTATCTTTTTAAGTAAAAAAAGTTATAATGATTAATCAAGAATATAATTCTTTTTATCTAATATCAGAATAATCTAAGTGTTACGATTTTATTGAGTTGATCCTAGTTGATCTATTTTATCTTTCTTACTAGATAATTGATGTCACCTCTAAAATCAAAAGAATTAAAAGAATTATATGAATGATTTATAATAAATTCATATAATTTAACTTTTAAAGTATTAAAATCATTATAGAAATTAATCTTATCGTTAAGACTTAAAAATCATTTTACTACTTTTTATTTTTCTTCTCCAACGTATACAAGCATTGGTGAAAAAGTTTTAGAACTAGAATGGGGTATCGCCAATTTGATAGAGAGAGGTACGGAGAAAATAATGTAACCACGGAAGAGAGTGTTGTCTGCTATCTTGAATTCATATGGTTGAGATTTGAATATGGCTTTTTGCAGCAGTGATGATTTGTTGAAACAGACCCTTCAAATTGGAGTGATAGGAGGAGGAGGAGGAAGAAGAGGATATATCCTGAGATATCGACTGAATAAACCCGGAATCCTTATCAACCATGCATGTTTATTTTTCCACCATGAGCAAATTCAATTGTTCTTTCTTTACAACTAGTGCTGTATTTTCTTCGTGAGGTCCCTTCTTCACAACTTGAACATGTCTATATATTCTGGATATATAGATACCCTTGGTCGTCTTATTGTAGATGTTACACCCGCATTGCTACTCCAAACAAGTTTCAATCGATTCCTTTCGCAGTCACAATGTTTTTGGAGGAATAAATTATTGATCGACAAGAGAAGCCATAAAGTGAAAAACACAAGAAAAATTCCACACTCACCCATTAACTCTCTCATATATCCTGCGTTTGATAACGTTAACGTTTGCACCAAGCTCATTTAATTTCATTTGCTTAACTTTACATTATGTTAATATCAATCTTTATGTTTAAGATAAGCATTAGATAACTTCGCCTAACTCACGTAAATACTCAATACAACCGACAGAGAAAAGGAAAATACAAGTGTAAGTAAAATAAAAAGTAGCCAAATGAAAGCAATTCCAATTTTGTGACTTGTGGAATAATCATTTGTATACAAATCAAATCATTGATGAAATTGGTTTTATTCGAGATGTAAAACAACTCAAAACGTGAGGAGCAACCAAATTGAATAATCTCCGACAAAAGGAAAATAAGCAGAAAAGCGTATAAATGTTCGGCAGCAAGCAGAGAAGCTTTCGGATATCTTTATACCCATAGATAATTGTGATGATAGTGGGAACGTTATTGGTTAATTGCGATAGAATGTCTTCATGATAGAATATGCCTTGGAGCTTAAACAATTTTCTTAGTTAACTCAGTTTTTCTTTTCTTATTTTCGCAAAGAAGGATCTAAGCACCTTTTTGTAAGTTCAAATCACATAAACTATTAGCAGACACAAATGCATGGGGTCCAATTCTGACAGCCTGTTTATTCTGGTATGAGATGATAGTTTGACATCAGAGATTTGTTGATAAAAGATTCAGTTATATGAGATGAGATAAGTTGTATTATTCTAGCACCTATTTTATTGTTGGATGTCTTTTTTGTTATATATTCCCATCAAATGACAAGTCATGCCATGAAGGCAATCCTTTGTTTTTGTTCCATCCGATTATGTAATCCAACCCTGTGGATTTGACCGGAATCATATTTTTATTAACTTCCTCTGTTCTAACATGTCACGAGTACGTGTGCATGAATTCGCCCAATCAAAATAATAAAAGGATAGAGCGCAAATCAGAAATCAAACTGATAAGATATACATGAAAAAAAACTTTACATCAATTTTTTTTTTTTTATCTTCTTTTACTAAAATATTCAAAAGCAACGATACATAGATATTGTGTTTCTTTGGCCCAATTGGAAGGGATTCACTGCAGCGTATGTTCACAGAGCTATTAATTTACCCTAAGCACTCTCGTAGGAAAATAATTCCAATTACTAAGGGTATCTTTAAAAAGAATGAAAAATGAAATAGCTTTTGATACATTAATTTATTTAAAATCAAGTAAATACGATTTCGCGGACATAAGTGTTTGGAAAACGTAAAATATAAGAAAATAACTATTTTTGTATTTACGATTTAAAAGATTTTATAAGATCGTAAGAGTAATAACAAAACAGAGCTCTTTCACCATTCTCTACTTTTCCCATTGTTCAACGTAATGCAAATATGCTTTGAAAGTTTTGATATCAGCCTTCTTATACTCAAAACCTTCGACGTACACAGAACCCTTTTGCTCCCTCAGCATGAGCTCACATTCTCAACTACACAAGAGTCTATCCGTCGTTCACTTTGAGAAATATAGGAAAACAAGTATTATAAAGTATCATTCTGAATTGTGTAAAAAACAAAAAATTAAATACTAAAATTGAAACATTAACATATGATTTATCACCATTTTAGTACTGAAATTGGAACACTTTTTTAACCTATGCTCTTTTAATTAAATCTTTGTTGAGAAAGAACATAAATGACGGTGATGTTAAAAGTTCAAAATCACTCGAATGACTCACATTGAATAAAAATAGTTAAGATGAATAATATATAAATAAAAAGTACTTGCAAATCTACTATTTTAAATTTTTTGATTGAAGGTTATGGCTTAATCTAATAAGTAATGCCTTCAATTTTATACTCTTTTAGGGCCAAAATATTCAGAAAGAAAGTTTAGAAAGTCTATCCTTTCAACCCAATCTCTCTTTTGTACTAATAGGTCACACACTTATACTTATTGAAGTGTGTCCATTGGAATAATAACACCAATGAATTTATTTTGCAGATTTTACTGATATATCCATCTGGGGACTTTTTCTATCATCTCTAATCAGGAGTATCATCTCATGTTCAAATATAAATAATTAGAGATCTAAATATCTTAAAGATAAATACAAGATATATATAATTAGAAATCTAAAAATCTTAAAGATAAATACAAGATATAAGTTCATTATAGGTTTATGTCTAACATCTTATACATATGAATACAAAAGCTACTCTCACTTCATATAAGATAAATAACGATATCCACCTTAGAAAGTATAGCCACATGGGTGTCACATTGTTCTTTTTCATTAGGTAACTTAACCATGTTAATGGAAGGGAGTATATTGAGTTATAGAACCAAATTGAGTCCTCTACAAAGAGGGGGGCAAAATTGAAAAAATAAAACAAAATCAGCTATTATGCCAAAATTTAACCACTAGTTTAATCTCCATACTTACAAAAACTTTACTTTTATCTTTATATTTAAAAGTTACCTAATACTATTTCAGCTATATATATCTAAGGACTGCAAAAGATAGATTTTATGTATAAAGACTAAAATAAAAATGCTCAGCTATGAAAATTAAATGAACATTTTTATGTATATTAAAGGATGAAACTCCATTCATAACAAAATGATGAAACTCAAATCAGCAAAAAAATATAAATCGATGAAACTTTTTTTTCCATGCCCTTGAAAGAAGGCCCAAATCAAAAAATTGGAGTATGCCAAAAAAATTGATGAAACTATATTAGTGTAAAAGTGTAAATTCCAACTGCGTGGTGGTACCAATTACTTTTTGTTGAGTGCCGGACGAAACAATTTACAACGCTAGAATGTGGTATCTTTCTTTCTTTATACCCGGTGCAGTAGACGTTTAAATTATTATGTAGCACTTTGAATTGATAACCAGAGCTATGATCAATGAAACAGAAGGGAGGTGAGAACCGGAATATTGAACACGGGGGCATAGCAGAATTCGCTTTCCAAACTCAAACTACCCCAAAATCCTCGACTTAAATGTCTGGTGTCTCATAAGCCACAATGCCAAATTCATGCTGCATGAAATCTTCACTAGGTCTGTAATACTTGTCTGGAGAGTACAAGCCCAGGTTAGATACTCGGCTAGTATACAGGCAAGCAAATCTCTCAACCTGCATCACGCAAGTTCATCAAAAGAATCCTCATTCAGTGAGATCATTTTGCTTTCATGATTTACGAAGAAAAACCAAACCACCAAAGAAAGTCACATTTTTACCTGATGAGCAAAGCGAGAATTCTGATAACCAGTTTTCATAAGCTGACCCCATGGCTCGTGAAACTGCAATGATTTAATGCAAATTACCAACATTGTGTATACTGCGTAAATTGGATATATTGCAATTGTTCCAGACAGACTGATAGAAAGAAAGGGAACTAAAGATAATGAGAAACACTACAAAAGAACTTCCTACCCTTTGATGTAATTTTCTCTGAGCTTCTTGATGCCCTAATCTCACTCTCTCTCTTTCAACCTGCCAAAGAAAAAGCCTCTTATCAAATATGAGAAATTGGAGTTCCTTCATGGAATGGGAATGGTTGTAAGGCTCAAACCTCCAATGTATCAAGTTCCGAAGATATCTTTTGCTTGGAATCAGCATTTGGATTCTTGAATCTGAAAAACGGTGTGCACCACTCTTTTAAGAAAATAAACAGACAGTAAGGAAAGACCTATATGAGATACCTGAGTTATACTTACTTGAGAGACCACTTCAAATGATGTATTTCATCTTCGATGCGGTCACGCTCACTCCTCAAGAATTGAAGTTCCTGCACAAAACTATTCATGTAAAAATCTTCCTAGATGCAAATTGACATGTCAGAAGTACCCAAATGCAATCCTTCTTTAAAATGCCAGAAGTCCACACAAATTCTTTTACACATGACTTAAACCAATAATTTTCTCCAATTTTATTTTTTATGAAGTAAAGCATTAACATAAAAATAAAATTAATCATACACAAAAAATAATAATAATAAGCACCTTGCGGGTATCCCTAGATTCCCAGAGGAGTTTAACTTCATTCTCAAGCTCTGGGACTACAAGCATTGTTCTCCACCCTGCTCATTGAACACATCGCATCAAAATCAAATTTAAGTAACTTAAAGTAAGATACACAAATAAAAGTGAATATCATAAGGAGGATTAAACATTGGGTATATCAAGGCATAAACAAACAGACATCAATGTCCACTTTCTCAATTATATTACCAGTTATTATTATTTCCCCTCCTACAATCATAACCACATTTATCTACAAGAACCTTTATAACAGAATAGTTAAAAGGATTGATGGATATACCAAGAACCTTTTTGCTGCGTAATATATCTCCATAGATATGATCGCCAACGTAGAGAACCTGCATATAAAGCATTCAATTTTTTACAGGAAGCTTCAGTTTAGTGACAATCATCAAGTACCTGAATCATAAATCAGCAACTACTTAAACAGAAAACCATGATGCAACTTACCACCACTTGTGTATGTTAAAAAATATTACCTGCGAACTAGATTCAATCGAAAGCAGTTTATGAAGATGAGCAACATTGCCTCCCTACAGCAGATATTTACAATCAGTACATGATACTGAAATGCTGATTGTCAAAACAATTATTGGATAAAGATCAAGTATTAAAAACAACTTTTAACTTATTGCTTACATAAACATATACACAAATGATTTTTTATTTTAGGTATGATAATGATTATACCTGGAAAACTGGACAAGCATGATTCTTTGCTTCTGTGAACAACCTTGCTGAGGTATTACCCACCTTTGAATAAAAAGATATAAAAGGTTTATGCATGATCTGACAAAAGAATAAAATGATGTGCAATTGTGCTAACCTGGGGCATAGGAGAGCCATTATCTGTATTTAGAAGCATTCCTGTCTCGGGCACAACCTCAAATAGGTTGGCACGATTTTCCTCATGAAAAAAACCCGGCTTTGCACTGTAGGATAGTGGACTTGAACAGGTTAGCACGGAAATCTACAAATTTCAATATATTTGATTGCTGTAAGGCACCGAAAAGTTAACTTTTCCAATTGAAAACATTTGTAAAAGTGAAACACTGTTGAAAATTGAATATTTAGCCAGTTCATAAAATGAGTAATGCATATATTTCAGCAAAAGAGAGGAAGACATGTAGTGCAGTCTGGTGAAAACAAATTCCAAACGCTATCCAATTAACAGCACCAAAACAAAAGTAAAATCAGCAAGGTCCCTGGTTCCTACAAACATTATTTGTGCAGTATGCAAATCAAATGACTACAATATAGGGAAAAGTCAAGTCCATGCAGAATAATAAAGCCAAACATATATATAACAAAGTTCATGTGATAGGAGAAGAACATGACCTGCCAGTGATTACAACATCAAAGTATTGAAGCCAGAAAAAATTGTGACTGACATCTGCCATGTTGGATCCACAGAGGAAATTCATGACAACGTTTGTATAGTCCCATAAACTGCAAATCACATTTTAAAATCTTAGTTAAAATTTCCATAGAGAAGAAAACCAACTAATGTTTTTTAAAAAACCCTTTTAAAGTATATCAAATCCATTCACTATATTTTAAAACACTTTTCAATCCTTGTAGTATAATCTTGCAAAACATACCAATCAGTATCATTGCACATGACTTTCCCACTTGGCACCATGCGTTGGTTTACAGAAAAACAAGCTTATAATTCCTTTAAAATAAATTAATTGTTACATCAATCATTAATAAACATGGAATAGTTTGCTTATTTGCTGATAAGATAACTGCTAACAATGTCTAGGTGAAATCGTAACTACCTATTTGTCACTAAAAATGTTGCACGACCAGAGTCTCTGAGCATTTCAAGCATGGGCACTATTGAGGAGTCTTCATTAATATACCTATGGATGAAATTCAACAGAAAAATGAAAAAGTCAATAACAATTCATTCGCAGTATATGAATTTAAGAACACAACTTTGGAAAGAAACAGTTAGTACAGCAAAAGTCTAGTATCTCATTGCTAGCATGATAATTATTTGTCTATTTCTCGCTTTGATAGGCTATCCATACCTTTTTGGTTCTTTAGCAACCATTTGCTTCAATGTTCCATCACGGTGACACAAATCAACTGCAGCTCGAACATCTTTGTACATGCGAGCATAGCTGGAAGAACAACATATAAATGATATACGTATCATGATGTATTCTCCAGTAGCTATTTACTGGCTGTCTGATGGTTTTTCTAATTAAATAGATACAATGCTCATTCATTACTCTGTTAAACCCAATTATAATTTTCCAATAAAAAAAGTACTCAAATTTAAGAAAGCTCCTCGCTTTGCAAAAAAATATGGGAGACTTACTCTAGCAAACGTAAAGAAATTGTTTTTTTAGCTTGACACCATCACCAATCAGTCACCAAGATACAACTTTATGTTGAACCACGGCTCAAACTCAATTATGAATTTCCAATATTTGAAGGGGAAAAAAGAGGTTAATGGCCTTATACCAATTATAGCACTACTCCTTTATTTCACCTGCCTACTTGGTAATAGTAAGGTGAGATTATTGTTCAAGTGGCAGCAGGATACTTCAACCTTTTATGCCTCGGTAGGACTCAAGTGAAGTCAAATGTGGAGATGTTGTTTTCTAAGTATGTCCATACACATAAAGAATCCTAGTAAAGTATCAATCATAAATGATAACATACTAAGTTCCTTACAAAAAACTATCAAAAATTGCCCCATGTCTGAATGAACAAAAATTCACTTAAGTACTTGTATTTTGTTGGTATAAAAAAGCATTTGAAAATCTCAAAAATAAAATTTATGCAAGCAATAATAAGACTCACTCTACACCCTCTTGAATCTTGCCCGGATTGCTATCCTTGAAATCAACCAGTTGAGCAAACAAGTAGGCCTCCGCAAGTGAAAAGAGAGTATCAATTAGAGCATAATCCGGTTCATCAAAGGAATCACGTATTAAAGTATTTCCATAAGTTCCAACTTTATCTTCTTTTGACAACTCTCTAAATCCATGATAGGCTACTTTCACATACTTGTGGCGATCCATCTGAATACATTCGTCCAATAATCAAACAGAAAAAATGTAAAAAAAAATAAAGAAAAAAAAAAAGTTAAGGCAAGCTGCTAATATACTATTTCAATGGTACAATTGGTGTCGAGAAAACATTTATCCAGTCTATACCTTCAATATGTTGCCTCTTTTTTTGTCAAGAACCAAGCCTCTGACCATGTACTTCCAGTTAAAAGACCAATTTAGTAACTGCAAAATATAAAAAAAAATAAATTAGCCAAATATAACAGAATGTAAGCGTCATCATGCATGCAAAGATTGTGCAAATAATAAAACTCATTAACAAAGTCAACCGAGATTAAGTTAGCAAACTATGTAAAAAAATACCTATCACAACAATCCTTGCATCATGATTTCTTTTATCAGCAATGACCCTTACACTATGATTAATGCATGAAAAGCAAAACAAATTACCTCACGAGGGTATCCCAAATCATAAACCAGCTTTTTAATTGTGCCTTGATAAGCTAGAGATTCAAAAGTTTCAGGCTTGTACTGTGCCAGGGTATAATCCATGTCAAATCCCACAGCAACGATGTTCTTCATATTCAGTGATCGATTACAGAATATCTGCTTGCCTATTTCAGTTTTAAATCCATGTTCAGGAGATGACCACACACGTGGCTGTTTGCCGCTATCACTGCGAGGCAAACCCACCGATCCTGAATCATGTACACCAATTTCGTGGTTTCCGTCCATTGAATATTGAGCATGCAACGGATTAACTCCTGATAAATTTAAGCCTGCACGGAGAATAATAGAATGAAAACGATCAGGAAACACTTTCCGTAAACTTAAAAAACCACACAATTAATAATGAAACTACAGCGTTGCCTATTTTCAGAATAATTAATTAGCTTGGCAGAATAAGTTCCATAACTTTCTAAATACATCTGTTTAAAAACTAACTGAATAAAGCGTGCAAAAGAACTATAATCCCTTCCCTGAAAAATAACTCAAACATCTTACCTTGAATGTGATTTGTGAAAGAATTATAGCGTAGGTACAATGCACGAAGCTATGTTCCAACTCTAGGAATTCCCCAAGCTAGTCTCCGAGAAACACCTATAAATTTAACCTCCGAATTAAGAAGAGTAATCCTCTAAGATGCTAGTAGTATCGAATATTCCCTTCCAATCCATATTTCACATCTAATGGTGTGTGTAGCTACTACCTCTATGATCCACAACAAGCGAATTGTTGAACCATGTATGCAAGTCAACAGCACAGGAGAACAGAAAAGGACAATTAAAACTACAGTTTCATCTCGTTAATCAAGGTTTACAATAAATGTCAACAAATTACACGTCCATTTCAATTCAATTCGAAAGGAGTTCTATCTAAGTTTTGTTGAATTAAAAAAGCTTAGAGCACAAGAAATCATATAGAGGAGAAAGAAAAAAAAAAACAAAACAGAGGAGAAGGAAGCAACGAACCCGGTGAGGAGGCGTTGGCGACGGAGTGAGGGCGTTTGGCGCAGATTCCAGAAGCGAAGCGAAGGCGAGGAGACAAAAGAGGTGCGAGTTGCGGAGAGAAATTGGAGAGAGAAAAGGTGAGGTGCCTCTTGGGAATTCGCATCGTGCAGCGATTAAATAGGCCTGGACATGGTGGAGGAGAGAGCGAACGCGAGAGAATCAGATGCTGCGGGCACTGAAGAGTTAGCGTCTGAGGCGCAAACACAAGAAGTTCGAAACGGGAATGGAAATGCAGTTCCACCAGCATTTACCAAATTAGCATCATTATTCCCACCCTGAAATTTGGATTAGATAATAGTAATAATCAATTGATGTTGGGGAAAGAACCAATTCCCCTACCTAGTGCTACCTATTTTATCACAATCTATCTATGTCCTCTTTTCTTTGAGGAATAATAGCAACGGAAGCCAGAAACGAAAGGAAAATTGGCGAGATGTGTAATGGTGTGTTAGTGGAAGTAAAATAAACGAGGGAGAGAGAAAATTGAGAAGATGGATGGCGTGCCACGTGGAGGAAAAAGGAGGGAAGGTGCTGGTGCTGGGAGTTGTTTGGTTTTGTAAATCTCTGCTCGTTTCTGGCTCTGGCGTGGATAAGTAGCGCCCTGCCACAATTTTTTTTGGACTGGTTTGCAATTCCCATACTCAATAGTTAGTCAATACTCAGAAAAGGATCGGAATCTGATGATGATGATGATGCCATCCTTTTTTTTTCTCAACCTTTCTTTTCTTTTCTCACATTTTCCCTTAACTTAACACCACAAGCTTTATCCCCACGTGAAAGCCACGGAATCTATCAATTTCATCACTGCCTACATCCTGATTTCTTATCATTTTCCATGTATTCTCCAATAATTACAAATAAAAACTTATTAATTCTTTAACTAACTAAAGGTACTGATTTGTAAGAATCTTTTTTAACTGGATAATATATATTAACAGCAATTTGTATATTATTATTTTTTCTAGCTCTATCTTTAGGTATATAATAAATAGTTCACTTAAATATGATTTACCTTCTTTTTAAGTTCCAATGTTGCCGAGTAAAAATTTGTTTCCAATTTCTCTAAATTTTAAAATCATCACTTTTTATTGTATTATTATATGATATTAATCAACTAATTATACATCGCATAAATGTTAAAATAATCATTTTAAGTATATACTGATATCGAAATGCAATACTAGTGTGTATAATTTAAGAAAAAAAAACTTCAAATATATAAAATGAATATTATTTATTTATCTTATATTAAAGATTAAAAACAGATAAAATTTTGAAGAATAAAAAAAAGTATTTTATTAATATTACAATAAAAAATCACATATTTTGTAAGGATTAAAAATAGTTGATTTCAAATTATAAAAAAAATAATTTCAAATTTTATGAGATTGAAAAAAATTATCAATATTATTTTTATTTCTTAATATTTACATCTTTGTTCATGAGAATTATCTTAACTCAAATACATAATTATATAAATAGGAAATAAGTCATTTCATATGAAATGGTAAATCTATATGAATTCTTAGATTAAATATCTTTTAAAAAGTAATATAAATCTTCATCGACTTTTATCATTTGATAAATTTCACCTAAAGACCAAATCATTGAAAAAACTTAACAAAAGTGACTTGTTTAGTGTCAATGTTAACTAATTTTTTAATTTCTCAAATTTTGCTTAATCCAACTACCAATGCTTTTGGCTTTTCAAATTTACAAATTGTGTTTCAAATTTACAAATTTTACACAATGAGCATATAACTCACCTAGTAATTCTACATAATTCTATAAATTTATGAAATGGTCAAAGTGTCTCAAATTGAATTTTTCAAACTCTTTTTTACTATTTTAGAATTAACTTGAGTTACTTGATCCTATTCGAAGTTATATTATTTCTTAAATAAATTCACACTCAATTTACTAGTTCAAAATAAATGATATTTCAATCATTTATTAAACACTATAGCAAAGATGTTAATTAGCAAAATCTCATTTTTACTAAATTAAACTTCATTTGATACAAATATTCTCAACCAAATCATATTTCAAACATTAGCTTAAATCAATATATAAATAAACAAGTAAAACATTTATATTAAAAATCAGCACATTCAATGCAAAAGAAATTTAAAATTTGTGACTACATCACATCATGCACATCTAGATCATTTAATTCATAATAAAACTAATTTCTATTACTAGTTGGATTAATTAGTACTAAAAATAACTTAACCTCCATCATAAAACCTTAATCAATGATCAAACTCGACCATAATACTAAACCACATTACTATTATCCTAAACTAAGATATGATAACCCTAAAACCACAACACTATATTTACAACATACATTTATCAAGATACATGGCAAACTAAAAACTAACTAGATAACTTGAGTTAAAAATGGTATTTGACCAATCTAAGATGAAGTTAGATTTTTATATTTTTCTTTTAAAATTATATATAAAAGATAATTGCATATATTTTTATTTTATAATAATGTATTTATGATTTGAAGTAAAGAATGATTAACAACAAAATATATTCAATATATTATTCATCGTAATCAAATCATATTGTAAGTATTGGTTTTGAACGGTTAAGGACGAAAAACAAAAGAATAACGATTATATTTTTATATAACACATTATTTTTAATATATTATAATCAATAAATCTAAAATCATAAACTATATATAATAAAAAATTTGTGTTTGAAGATAAAATTGTCTTTTGTGAGATATTAACAAATAAATTATATTACAACTGTTTAAAATTAGAATATGAAAATAATGTATAGAAAATAAATTACAAGAGTCCAAATAAATTGTAATTTTGTAATAAAAGTATAATATTTAAGAGCAAATTATTAAATAAAAAGTAAAGACAATATATATATATATATATATATATATATATATATATATATATATATATATACCTTTTATTTTTAGAACTATAAAATTATTATATTATAAAATATATAAAAAAAAAAAAAATTTTATTGATTTTTACATTT
>Ga0099824_1005378_pt1 | contig 18056 bp, 9 predicted proteins | sample SiratrowhiteBW_FD_76837 | JGI IMG/M metagenome (GOLD analysis project Ga0099824, IMG submission 76837) | Root nodule microbial communities of legume samples collected from California, USA - Siratro white BW | ecosystem: Host-associated > Plants > Roots > Nodule | place: USA: California... | reverse complement strand
TTTTTTTTTATTTTTTTTTTTTTTTTTTTAATATTTTTTTTTTTTTTTTTTTTTTTTTTTTTTTTCATTTTTTTTTTAATTTTTTTTTTTTTTTTTTTTGTCTTTGCATTTATCTTTTTCTTTAGACATGTGTTTTAGCTTCGATGATAACATATTTAGTTATCCTTGTTGCAGATGTTTCATCATTCAAAAGGAATTGTTTATCATATAGAGAAAGTACTTTTTTTTTCTTTTTAAGAGAGTCCTTATGACTCTTCATTGAAAGAAAAACATAATAGAGAAGACTTTTATTACTTTAATTAATTTGGTTGGAGTACTCTCATTCTAAACATTTTTTGACACTAGAGACTAACCATTTTATTCTCATGGTTAAAATATAGATACATTTGTGAGGATCAGAATGTTAAATTTATTACAGTGGAAAATTTTTAGTTTGATTAAGTGTATAATAAATCATTTATTAATGGCGGCATTACTTACTTCTAATGCTAAATGTTGACTAACCTAAATTATTGCTTATAATCAATTCCATCCCAATAGTTAGGTTTTTACACTGACCACTAACAAAATTCATTTACTTCTCCTTGTTAAAACTAAATCTACAAGTTGAATGGTATTGTTAAAATGTCCAAATGGTAGTTTATTATTTATATACACCTTTTTCTTTAGAGCAAATTTTACAAAATTAATACAAGGTTAAAATCTCTTTTTATTTAGGCCATACAGACCTTGATTTTTTTTTATATAACAAAAACATCCTAAAAAGTTAAAATCTAAGTTGAGTATTTGCAAACAATAAAAGATAGAATATATATAAAGATTCTTAAACAAATTTCTCATTAAACAAGAATATCATTTTCGTTCATTACATTAAAGACTGGGTAAAGATATATGTTTTTTTTTTAATTTGTTTTTAAAAAGTTGGTACAAATAATTATTGTATTAATATTTTTCCTTGTGTGGAAATTACAAGATGAGGTTTTTATTTCAAAAAGCTCAAAACTAATATCAAAGTTTCTTTCTGAGTATTGAAAAAGTTTCTTTAAACTAACTTTTATAACTATTCCACAAGTCTAACGTTCTTCGAAAGATCCTTAGGTGACTCCTAATGGCATTCTAGTTTAACCAACTAATGTAGAAGTGTTTCTTTAAGTAAATTTGAGTTTGATAAGCATACAAGTTCCACCAACTCAATTTGAAAGAAGGGTGGTAGTATTAGTTCATAGCAAAGATGATTGAATAGTCCAAATTGATCTTCTGTTAACTAACACTAGATTTTTATCATTGTGATATGTTAATATGAAGGCCAACACTACTAAACAAAGTTGGTATTGAGGGGGGATTTGACTTTATATTAGGGTGATGCTAACCTATTGTATAGAAATAATACACTACTAGAAAGAAAAAATGAAGGAAGAGTATCAACAAGGTGTTTGGTGAAAAAGAAAAGTCAGATAAAATGGTCATAGAGCTAAAGAAGAAGTGCACTTTGTTAAATTCTCAGTGGGTTGATCATCAAATGACTTTATTTATAAAGGTCAAAGAAAAGAAATGGTGACTTACTAACCCTGGACAATATTGTTTCCAACAATTTTCACCAAAGGACCAAGAAAATATAATATATGGAAGTGTTAGAGATGAAGAAACTCTACTCTACCTTAATTGATGACACAATCAAGAAAAATTGATGTTGTAAGGAAGATTCACTTCTTTGAATGGAAAATTCAGATATAATAATCAAACGTTCTAATAAAGAAGTATGAAAGAAGTCTCACTCAAGAAAATGATCAAATTCCCAAGTGGACAATTTACTTTAAAAATTATGATATATTATAGATATTGTACTCATGAGTCTAATCACTAATGAGGCTCATCCAATAAACCTCTTAAACAAATAATTTCTAATAGTCTTTAATTACAAAAATTATAAAAAATTACATCAACTAATAAATACCTAAAACAAAAAGTAAAAACATATAATGCCTAAAAAAAACAAAACAAAACACAATAAGAGAGGCTTGAATTGTGTTTTAAACCATTTTTTACAATTTTCACAAAATATTATATGATAATAAATAATCATACTATATCTTTGGATTGACAGGTGATCTATAAAAAGGTTTTTAAAATTTTGTTTGTAAATTTCTCATTCTTTTGCTAATATAGTACAATAATATGTAATGAATATGAACAAGGGAAAATAGAGATTACTCTCTGAGTTTTATATTGGTTTGTCAGATAATAAAGATTACGTCCATATTTTAATCAACTGATTAAGTTTTATTCTGTAGACTACTATTGCAATCTACAAAGTGAGTATTATTTAGAATATATTCATTCATGACTTAAATCCAAGTATTAGTTGAACATTCAACTCCTAGCTAAAAATTATAGTATAATTCAAAATGCCACCACTTTCAACTAAAAATTGAGTATTGTTTTAAGTATTTAATTACTATTTATAAAACAAATCACTTATAAAGTTCAAATAGTTAAAATCATCTTTCTCGTAGGCTTAAAGAACACAAACGAAATAATACACATACAAATAAAGTTTTCCTAATACATGAATAAGTCATATTAACTATTCTTATTATTATTTTCCTAACTTAAAAAGAAGTCTTTTAAAGTTAAAGTTGTTAAAATTTTGTCTGTAATTTACTATGACACAAAATAGCTAATTAATCTTTGCTCTAATTTATATTAAATTTATTTTTAAAATTTTTTATCGATTATGAAATATTTATTGATGATTTTTTAATAAAAACAATTATAAAAAATAAAATTTAAATAATTATATGGAAATGATTGTATCAGTTTGTTTAGAACAAAAAAATACCTCAATCAACTTGATGATAATATCAACAATAACAATGTTTGTACCAATAATAATGATAACTCCAAGGGTTGAACTAGTCTTTATAATTTATGGACCTAAGATGAAGAGTTTTGTTCCACTATTTTTTTAAGAGGTTGTGATTTCATATTTTTGTTATACTAATTTTTTTTTAAAAATTAATTGAATTTTTTCCACTTTCAAAATAAATAAATAATAAACAAATATTTTAAAAATAATATAATTCTGATAAAGAAAATATACTTGAGTTAGGTGACTGATTCACCTACTCATACGAACATTATTCGAATTTTTTAGATTGACTTAGGTAACACACAAAGATGATAATTGGCACAATGTAGATGTAAGTTTAATTATACTCGTCATAATCCTTAAAGTAAACATTCATATTTTTCTACATCTTTATTACCATTGAGTATGAAATTTGTGTATCATCTTCATTTTCATTGAATAATGAGTATATTTATATACTTACCCGTTGTCACCCTTGTACTATCTAAAATGAATTAAATTCTTCTTTTACCAAAAATAAAAATTACAACAAAGAAAATATTATATTTTCAAGATCAATGTATCCTTAAAAATTAGAATCCAATGGTTCAAATCCACTTCTAAAAGCGGGTGAAGGTGGTGACATTAACAACCTTTCCTTTAAATGGTTGACTCTTTTTCTCGAGTACCATAATCTTTTGTGTGCTCTTCAACAACATTCAAAGAATTCTTAAATGATAATATCTTATTACACTCTAACTCTTTGAGACCACATACTTTTTTTTTTCTGATATGAGCTCATTCCAAGGCGTCATGTCAAAAATATTTATTTTCTTCAATGTCAAATATTAAGAAAAATGAGTACCAAATAACATTTATTACCCTTCCGATACACATGGAAAACCGTAAAAGTTTTAACTATAAACATCAAAATACAACAATTTCGTCTATTACAAATACACTAAGGCACAATAAAAGAATCATTGAAAGAACCAACAACCAACATATAGTCACATTACAAATACAAGGAGCTTGTGAAAATAGGAAAAACATAAGAAGGGATTGAATTGTCTTTTTTAGAACTTTTAATACTTTTTTGCAAGTATTGTCTAATAGGGAATATTTAGATGATTATATATATTAAGTTATCAGTTGTTGGTAGTTTCGTCTAGTGACATGTATAAGACAATTTTAACTTAAATTATACAAGAGAGGATAATCGTTTGAAGACACACACACACTCTCACTCCCAATTAGCTTATTAAACACAAACGATGTTTTTTTTTTTTCTACGAAATTAAATGGGCACAAAAAATTAAGTAGTGTTTTAGCACTATACAATGTGGTCTCTCAATGTCTTCTTCTCCTCGAGTTGCTTTATATAGGAACTAAATAAAGTGATTATTGTGAATCCATTTCTACTCGTTGAATCAACTTCATTTCTTTTTGTCAACTATTTTTTTGTCTAATGAGCTTGCTTGATTTGAAAGCATGAAATGCACTTTGTATAACATTAAATGCTCTATTATTCTTTTGTGTATTCTTTCTAAAACTTGGATCAAATTATCTTTACTTGGACAATATACCTTGCCTTAATTTTCCTACTTGTGCATAGTGGTATTAGTCGATAGTCTTTCTAGAGTTGTCAATATATAATGCTAAGAATTTGTTGAGAAAAAGTAACTTTAGCTCAAACTCCAAGAGATCAGTTGATATTGACTCTAGCGTACACTTTCAATGGATCTCTTTGACAGATAAACATTTCTTACAATATAAAATAAGTAGCATTCGTATATTTTTATTTTATACGAGATTAGCTTATTTTTATGACCTTATCGTTGGAACACTTGTGTTATGTTAGACTTAAAATAAGATTACATAATATTATATCATCTATCAAACACAATAAAATTATACTATGTTATATTATCTGGCTATCTTATATAACCTAATCTTACATAACCTATTGTTGATTTCCATTATATATAAGATGAAGTATTTAAATGCTTTTAGCGTTTAATCAAAATGATATTAACTTTTTTTTATGAAAAGATCTTCATCCTCTAACAGTAACATGCTGAATAATAACACCCATGAATTTAACTTTAATAGCCAAGGCTACACCAATGAAAGGTGAGAAAACTCCTATAAAATCACCAATGCTAACTTGAATATCCCACTACACGCAACCAAACTCGGAGACGCACGTGTAGCTATCATCGACATTGCACTTCACGAATCCAACACAAGGCCCTTTTCAAATAACAGTCTAAACTTTTGATATCTTATGAACATGACCAAAAGACAATAAAGTATTTTAAAAGTATATGGTCTTCAATGGAACTATACATGACACTAGAAAGACCACAACTCCCAATCATAGTAGACAAAACCCATTTTTTCGCTGACAAGAAAAAATAGACAAAACCGATTTAAAAAATATCGAATTACCGAACTTATCCACTCCTCATCTTCCATATAATCCAAAAAATATTAATTAAAGCAATCTTTTTAGCAATTTGCCACTTATTTATCTGCATTTCTCATCTTATTTTATCGTTTTAATCTCACTGTCATAAATACTTTGCTATTCACGCCATATAGGAAAAACTTTTATGATTTATTCCTCCTTATCAATTGTCATTTAACTTTTTTCAAAATGATAGAGTTTAAAGATGGGTGGGAGTAAAATTGAAGTAAATGATATCTATGTGCAAACGTAATAAAATTTACCATCAAATAGAAGAAAATTAAAGTTTAAAATATTCATTGATGAAAGAGATAAAATCTGGAAGTAATATTCCTGAGTTTCTTAATTTACTCAGGAAAAAACCTTACAAATTCTATGAATACTTGTTTCTTCCAAGCAAGTTGTCATTTTCCTAGCGTTTGAGATTCAAGTTTGTTTTTGTTTTGAAAAAAAATATTACCTTTTTTTTAGTTCTTAAAAAAGTTTTAGAATTTCATTTAAGATCACACTTTCTTTCAAAAAATTCCAACATGTGAAACCTAAATGTTTTTTGGATATAGATAAAAATAACATAAAACAATAAATTCCTCTTTCACTATTTGATGATAACAAAAATATTATTATTTCCTCTCCGTCTATTTTGGTTCAAAATAAAAGGATACTTTTTATGATAAATAACTATAAAATTCTTATAATACAACAAAGTCATGTAATAGATGAAATAGACAAATCTATCATTTAAAAAATTTGTCCACTTCACTTTTTTCACAAAAGAGAAGGATTATTTTTTGGATAATTTATTATTAGTACAAAGTATCAATACTAATATCTGTAAAGAAAAACTTAACTGGGTCTTTTTTATTATTTTCTTATCTCTTGAGTTCGCTTTCTCATTCAAAATATTTAACCTCGAAATCTTAATTAAGAGAACAAATTTAGTTTCAATTAAGTCTAGCGTATGATTCTTTATGCAAATCTATCATATTTTTCATTATTTTTAAATTTTCTCTACAGTTAAATTATCATTTCTTTTTAATCTTTTTTACCATTGTAAATTTATGTCTATGTGTTAGAAATGGCCAACAATGATTAATTACCATTAGCTAATAGGATATGAATGTTGTGCAAAGTCGAAATCAGTTGTGGGCCCAGATGGAGGGACCCAGAAAGATTTGATTGTAGTAAAGGTTGAGTTGAAGCATAAGATTTAGCAATAGCAACACTACCTTGGCATTTACTAATCCTACGTATTGCATTATGTGCATCTATTTTCCTTATCATAAATGTACAATAAGGAAGGGAACAGATGGATAAAGAGTGATAGAAAAACAATAAACGTGGTGTTTCCCACACAACTAATTAGATATCCACCTTAGACAGTGATGTTCGGAAACTAACATTTTCCTTTTCTTCTCAAACATTATCCGTTTTGGTTCGTATATGGCCAATTCCACATCTGTACATCAATGATCTGGTGTGACGGCTAAATCTTTTCTTTCCCCCAATGAAAACATGCTTTTTACTCTGTTTTCCAATGGTAAAAGTTCTATCTTTTCGTGTCAATTTTGTCAAAATTAAAAGGTCTACTTTAATAAATGAATTTGAAGATAAATGGCTTTGTACCGATCAAAAGGGACAAAGTGAAATCGTGTTAACGATTGAGTTTGACTTTTTAAGGCGGTTTCGTCTTTCTAAAAGTTTGATTTACTGTGGAAGTTTATTGAAAGTCTATATTATATAGGACCTTTTAAACAAGTTAGGAAAACTACTAATACTTCAGTTAGCTATTTTGTTTTTTCACTATATTTGTTGTTTCTTGCTTTATTTTAGTGTTAATCTTGTTGTTTGATGTGAGAAGATTCTACGAGGAAAAAAAAAACATAAGAAATAAGAGTTAAATTATATATTAAAATTTGTAAAACATTTTTTATAAAATATTATTTGATCTCGGAAAGTCGTATGATAGGTGATTTGTTCAAGATTTTTTATATAAAAGATCTTTTTCGCAAATTCTCTTCTCTTTAAAATTAAGAAAAAAAAATATAACTTAATATTTTTATACTAATTCGTCATAATATAAACTATATTTAGTTATTGAATAAATTTTAAACTTATCCACTTTTACTTGAAAACTCACTATTCTTTAAACTCAACACTCATGTCACTAGCAATAACATGACAAATTTATAATCACTACACCAAATAAGTTTATTTTGTATTTTTATTATGACTATTAATATTATTACTTATTATTATTATTATTATAATTGTTGTTGTTATTATTTGTATTAGTATTATTATTGTTATTATTTTTTCTTCTTCTTATAATAATAATTATTATTATTATAATTATCCGTCAATTTATTGATAGCTTTGACCGAAAAATTAAATTTATCGTTAGTTACTAATGAATTTTAGTGACGAATAAATTGACGGTCAATTTTATTGATAAATTTTAGTGATAGATAATTTGGCAGTCAATGTACCAATAAACTTTATCGAATAATTTTGCTATTAATTTATTCATTAGTAAATTGATCGCGAAATTATCCGATGACAATTGTCAACATATTTGATCTATCCGTAAAATTTGTCGATAAATTTAGTGTCAATTTATTTATCGGTAATAATATTTTACCAAGAGATACATATTTTTTGGTAATTTTTCATTGGTAATTTTGAAAATTATTATAGTGTCTAGCTCACTAAATGAACAAAAAAAAAACATTCTTCCTCACAGCTACAAAGCTTAGAAGTGGTTGCCAATTTTCCTTCTCCAAAAATCTTCTATTTATAACACTTGAGAAGAAAAGGATAGTTGTACATCTTTCATAGCTTTGGTGAGGGTCTTCAGAGATAGTTTTATTTCTTATATCATTTGTCTACATTTAGGAAAATGTGATGCATTAAATGTGTTTTTAGTAGCATTAATTGTGTTCAAGAAATATCTTGAAAAGCTGGCATGATCTCACTAGACTTAACTTATATACTTGCAACTAATCTTTTCAGTATTAACAAAAGAGCCTTAGGATGTTTGATGACATGTATCAACTTTAAGCGTGTCTTTCAAGAGAGATCTTTGATGTTGACCTGAACTTTTGAAATTTTCTTAATAAAGGAAGGTGTTCATGGCAAACAAGAACATTAGTTTAAATATTGTCTTCCTATCATCTGATTAAGCTTTTCACTTATTAGACCAAACAAAAACAAGACATTATATTATCTAATAGATGAAACACTTATATATTACATAATTTGATGCTTAACAAAAATTATATATAAAAGACAAAGCAATGTCATAATTTGAACTTTTTTACTTAAACACTTAAATCAAAATATCAATATATTTATCGATTTTGGATCTAACATATTCATTTAACAATGAGCAATAATAATAATATAATTTTCTAATGGATGATTAATTATAAAATTTTTTATTGAGTAATATTTCTAAAATAATGTGTGTGTGTATATATATATATATATATATAGATAGATTTTTGCAAACTATAACTATACTAATATTAATAGAAAAATTATCTTCTAATAATAGAAATAGAATTCATTTTAATATTTTTTATATTCTTATAACACAAATAAATAGTACATTTTATGTGGTAAAAACAAGTATCAATAAGGAGAATTAAAAGGAAAAAAAAATCTAAATAAAAAGCAAGAAAGATAGAAGCTTCAAGAAACACACACTATAAGATAATTCATTCTATTGATAGTGATTGCAATATGGGAACGTGTTTACAAAAGTAAGTGTTTTCCATATGTGTTATTATTGTCATCTAACATGTCTACTCACATCTTATTTATAATGTAATAATTAACACCTAACATTCCTAACATTCCTTGAAAAAATAAAATAACTTCTATAACTTTCCTCTTCCCGTGTCTGTGTGGCTCATTGCTACCTACATATATCACACATGTCCTTTAATCAATAACGTCTTTATAACTGCTACTTAGGCATAACACAGTTGTCCTTCAATCCATAACGTCTTTATAACTGTTTCTTGATTCCCTTCATCCGATAACTATTTTATCAAATTCTTACTGGAGAATAACATCAGAACACTTGTGAATTTAATTTCTTGATATTGAATTTTGTTTGCAAAACAATTCGTTTGCATCCGTTTATAGACTAGTAATTAGTTCTCCCACTATTATTAGCAAGTAATCAATGCATTGCTTCTTGTTGATTTTGTGTTTTTTATAACACAAAAATGTTAATAATTTTTTCACATTTTTTTAGTATTTATTATTGTTCTATCCGACCTGTGTTGAACCTTTTGGAGTAAAAGAGATATGAGTCTCCAAGAACGCATGAGATTCTTCCGTATTCAAATCAGAAACAGCATAATCAATAGAGAATATCTGTTATATGAGTAAGATAAAAGTATAATTTGTGTGTCTACTCCTTATATGTGAGCTTATATTTATAATTTATAATTATGCAGTAATTCAATCAGTATCCTAGATAATGGAGTTTTAATGGTATACAAGTTGTTTATATAGTAGGTACAGTTATTATTATTAAAATTTATTAAAGACTACAATATTTTATGATTTCTATTTATTATTTAGCGTGTTCATAAATGGTTTTATATTTTCTAATAACTTTTAGCTAATATCAGATATTTGTGTTTAAAAAAATTGTATACACCTTCGTAATATTACCCAGTAATGGAATTTCAAGTTTTTATTTATTAATTAAAATTATATGAATTAAATTTAAGTCTAATTCAATTTTATAAAATTAACTTGTAAAATAAAGTTTACACTCATTTTATAAATTATTAAAAGACTTCATTTTTAAAATTTAATGGACGTGGGATCTCTAATAATAAAATTGATATGTTTATTTATTACAATTTATTTAATCCAAAATAAAAACTGTGATTTAAATATATTTTTATGGTTTATGTATTTTTTTATTTAAATAAATGTTTAGTTATTATAAAGTAGCATATTTTTAGTCTTTGCTTTCTTTCTTTATTTTTTTCCGGTCTCTGTAGATAATTTGTTTCATTACGGTTATATTACGATGACATTTCGATACCATTATAACATGTCTTTTCTTAAAAGAAAATATTAGATCACTAATTCTAAGGACCGTAGTCCTTTTTTTTTCTATCCTTCTTTATTTTTCTTATTTCTTACTCTAAATATTTTTTTAATCCACTTCTTTATAGTTTTTTTAGAGGGATTTTCATTTTTTTCTCCTAGATTTTATTAATTAGAAGATGACTAATTATATTTAATTAATAAAAATTTGATTTTTTTTTTTATTTTTAAGTTTTTTATTTTTACTTCTTCTAACACTATCTATTAATATTTTAAGGTAAGTCGAATTAGTTAAAAAAGATATTCTATCAATTGGTCATTGTTTGTATAACTATTTTGGTTGAATTAGTGTTAGTTTTCTTATGTTAGTAACTGTTTTTGTGTTTTTAGCTCTTCCTTTTTCTATTAATTGGAAAACAAGAAATATTGAGATAAGGGAAGTTATTTTTGACCAGTTCTTTATTATGGAAACTTGTTGAATGTTGTCTTTGTTAAAAGTGTTCGAATTACTATGGAAAGTATTTGGATTGATTATGTTATTAGTGTAGTCTTTGTATTTTAGATATGAAAATTGGTTTGAATGGTTATATTGAGACTAGCTCTAGTAGATACATTGTGTAACCGTAGTGATGTAAAAATGTATTAGAACTAGTTAGGATGGATAAAAGTGTTCGAATTGAATTTTGAATTTTTTTTTTAGAATTTGATGTATTTTTTTTTTCATATACTCTTGCAGTTGTCATTGAGCTATACTTAAGTGATAACTTTTATTTTAAGTGTATAATACTATCATTCAAGAGTCCATTTGATTATTAAAGCAATAAAATACCTCACTCAAGCTAAGACTTGCAAGAAATGTTGAAGCAATTCTTTCCCTCCTTTACAACTCAGATCTCTCAAGGAAAAACTAATCTTTTAAGTGATAAAGAGTTGGTGTGCTTATGAAGCCTTGTCACACAAGCACTAGCTCTGCTCTTACGCGAGATATGTTGCCACTCAAGTGACATACTCAAATTTCAAGTAAGAAAAAAGGTTGAATTAGTTCTTAGCCCTTAAATGACATGTTGCGTGTTGGTGTAATGCTCAAAAAACATAGTATATTGCCTAAAGGAAGAGTTGTGAAAAACTAGGAAAAATATAAGAAGAAAGGGTTGAATTGTGTTATAAAAATTTCTCAATTTTTCATAGGTATCGTCTGATACTTTGTAGTCAAACAATAGGTTTAGTATTTGGTCAGGTGAACCAATAATAATTTTCACAAACTTAATTTAAAAATCTTCTATTTCTTTTATTAGCACAAGCCAAATAACATGCAATGTACGAGATTACAGGGAGAAGGATTACTCATTTTTTTTTACTGATTCGCTTGATAGTATAGGCTACGTCCATTTTTTGACCAACCAATCAAGTTCCACTAAACAGACTATAGTTGCGAAGTACAAACAAGTATTCTTTCAACAAGCCATTCCAAGCTCAACTCAATTATTCTTTCAACAAGTCACTTATGGCTCAACCTAATTATTTTTTTCAACAAGTCACTTATGGCTCAACCTAGGTATTTTTTTCAACAAGTCACTCCTAACTCAATCCTAAGTATTCTTTCGACAGGCCACTCTTGACTCAACGTAAATATTTTTTCAACAAGCCACTCTTGACTCAATTAGAGTATTCTTTCTACAAGTCACTTTTAACTAGAGAGGGGTTGCATCTTTCAATGTTTACAAGATTAAGGCACTTGCTAGTTTACTCAAGATTTAATAAACAATTAAATTAGTCACCGGATACTATATTAATTTTCTTATGTTTTGATGTAATCTGCTATTGATTTAAAAATAAACTTAAAAACTAAAATATTGCAACCAAATTAACAAAAAATGTTATATAAAACTTTTAATATTATGTGATTATTGTCAATTTTATAAGCAAATTAAATGCATTTTCAGTTTAGACGGTCTACTATAGTGTCACCACGTCTAATACCAAACATGATAGTATAGAAAAGAAAAAGTTAACCCACAACCCACAACCGTTTTTTCAACAAATTCAATAGTTAATTCAGTTAATTAGTATCCAAAATTCATCTACAAGTAATGAAGGTTAGTAATAAAAGAAAATTAAAAGAGAATTTGATATTGTAATGCATAAAAATAAAGTAGATGATTAGAAACAATAAAGAAAGCATGTTAACTCTCAAGTTCTTTTAATAAAAGATTCTTCATCTATTAACATATATATCTTTCATTCAATATCCAAAAAGGGATTGAATTGACTGAACATGTGTTAATCAATGTGTCCACTAATATATTCAACACCTTACTCAATGGATCTACTCATAAGGTTTTTAATCTCTTTTACCTGTTAAATTATGTAAATAAGAGATTTTTAAAATAATTCAAACTAAACAATTAGATAAGAGAATTGAATTATCCACATACATTCTAAAATGATTCCATTAATAAAAACTAAAATTCAAAAAGATTATCCATATTGCAACTTGTTAGAGATATTAAAGAATGAAACTTTAATTACACATAAATTCAAAATTAATTATGAAATTACAAGATAACCAACTTAAAAGACTTTAACCTTCCATATGAAGGCAAAATAGAAACATTACAACAAAGAAAAATAAGAAAACTAAGACTTTTGTTATGCTCTATTTTACCAAGTGGAGCTTTCCTTTCCTTGTGAAACATGATATCTTTTCATAGGTGTAATTGCTCCACAGATTTCAGAATTATATTCTGTTTAAGATTTTATTCACAATTTCTCCATTTTTAAATTTTCATAATTTTTAGAATTTTTTTCCAAGTTAATCACAAATTATGTCTATTCGTATCTTTGCAGAATACTTGCTTCCAAATCTGTTTTTAAGATATTGCATATTTTATTCTTTAGTTCATTCACTCAAATCTTATTTTTTATTTCAATTTATATAAGCAACTTGGACTTTTGCTTGATCACAGTTTCATATTTTATATCCGTCTACTCCATGTAACTACTAGAATATCTAATGAGTATAACTGTTAGATTGTCTATTACATTAAATATATAATATTAGCAAAAAAATATAATTAAAGTGTAAATAAACCCAACTAGATAAATCTTAATTAAAAGAGATGATTTATTATTGATTACAATTCAAGAGAGTTATGATTAAAGGTTTTAAGTATGATTAAATTATACTTATCATTACAACAAAATATGCAACCAATTGTTAAATAATTTTAAATAGAATTCAAAAAATGCAATCTAATTTGAAACCTTTGGTCATAAAATTGGTTCAATGTAACTAGGCAATCAATATTTCAGTAATTGATAAATTAAGTATGGTGATTGAAAAATATTATTAAAAAAATAAAGTCCGACACTTATGATTTTAATCAAGTACTGAAAATAACAAAACATAAAACATAATAATACTTTGTCTTTAAGATATAAATTTTGTTCAAACAACATGTCATAAAAAACAAAAGTGTAACATTCAGAAATTTATAAATAGACCATATAATGTATTGTATTATTTTCTATTGACTATATATATATATATATATATATATATATATATATATTTATTGTGCATCACTACTTTTTTGCCAGTTTTTTAAAACTTTAATAAAAATGTTGATGATTTGTTTCTCCTCTCTTTTATATATTCATAATCTTCTCAAGTTTTCTCTCTATTGTGATTTTTGCTTTTAAAAAGTAAATATAATTCTATAGAGTCTCTCGGAAGAATGTTAACATTGTGGAAACACTGAAAAATATAGTCATTGGAAGCTCTTACACCTTGATTTTTTCTAAAACCATTTCATCTCGATTATCATTAACAACTTTACCTTGATTTGAATTCTGAGTTGCCATATCTTTAATAGATTTCAACACCATTATGTCTTGGCTGGTGTCCAACACTACCAACTTTTGTAATGTTACAGATATTGAATTTTGTGATGATGAAGCACATCTTGGTTAAATACCTCAAAATTTTACCCCTTGAGTTAAATTTTAACAAACACAATCAGCAATCAATTGAGAAGACCATGTTGAGTGTCATTGCAAATATATATCTTGTTTAGTAATGGAGAAGACCAAAGATACTTTGGATAGTGAAGGTACTTTGACCATAAACCTTCTAGAATGCTGCAAATAAGACAAAAAAAAATGAAAAATTACTAAAAAGAACTTAAGGTAACATTCATTTAAATCATTTTTATTGTGTTTTATTGTTTATACATTTATTTTTATTATCATGATGCATGGATTGATATGGAGTTATGGAGGTTAGATCTTAAGAATTTAAATGAGTAAAGTCAATATAAGATTATCTTATAATTAATTATGGTAAAACTCATTTATTCAAATTAGTTATTAGAGATCCTAATCTTTTTAAAAGAATTGAATTTAAACGTTCTTATGATATAGTATAATTCTTATAATTTGATATATTTTTTTTATTATGTATTAATTTTTATCCTTCGATGATAATTGAAATATTTTATCTAAATAAAAATTAAAATTTAATAAAATATTTTTTTATCAAAAAATTAAAAGTTAAATAATTTAAAAAATACAAAAAATTCAAATTCCATATATTTAAATTTTTAAGAAATTATAAAATTATCTAACCACGTCTATCATTTTTATTTTTGCTTATTTTTTAGCACTCAGATGTTGGCTAACTTAACATCACGACATGTTATGTTACTTGTGTTTTTTCATGGACTTTTGGCCTCCTATGCTCACACTAACACGGAAAAAATATTGTACTAATGTATTTATTTAATTATATTTGTATTTACCTAATCACTAATTTTCTTTATTTGTTACTTTCCATTGATATTATTTGATAAAAAAAAATAACATTTACATATGATAGAAAAGTGTTTACGGGCTTTTCGAGACTTCAGTTTTAAAGACCAGGTGAACGAACTATTTGTAGTCTTTCAGTTTACGTTATTAATTTTGAGTTGTTTGACAAGAGGAAAATAATTTTCACCTTATTATTACAACTAATTAGTATAAAACAAATTTAGGAGTTTCTATAATGTTTTATAAAATGATCTTTAGAAATCATTTTAATTGAATCATAGTCGGATTTTAATCAACAGTTATCTATGAATATTTGGTCATTTACAAAAATAAAGATAGTAGTAATAAATAATCCACCAAAAGTTTAGCCTGCATGCTACTTTTCATCTACGGAATGATGACTTTATTTATTGTTTTAATTAAACTATACCTACTTGATTTGATCTACCAAATTAAAATTTTATTCAAAGTAATTAAATTTTAAAGTTATTCCACCTCAATTGTTGGTTTACGATATTTATTGAGACTAAATAAACATAAAAAACATCAAATTTAAAGTGGAAACGATAAAAAAAGAAAGATATTATAAAGACACCAAAAACTTACTAGGCTTCTATCACTCAAAAATCTTTACTTGCACGACACACGCTCCCTTGCACTATTAAATCAGATAAATGAAGATTATATACATACAATTTTTTTTTAACAAAATTAGAGTATTTTTCTTTCACAAGTTAAAAATTTATTGTTCGATAAATATTTTTCATATAAGTAAAGTCATGAATATATCATATATAAAGGTTATGTCGGATGATTGCAATGTCGTGGTGACACTATTGACAAAATATCTATAACTAAATATCTTAGGAAGCATGACATGTGATATTCCATAAGTGGGGTTGCAATAACTAAATATAGATTATCAAGTAATGTTTGAATTAATTATTTAAAAAAAACCATTTATTGTAATAAGTTGAATTATATACACACATAACTTTTATTTTTCACAAAATTGTTAAATTAAATGAAAATAATAAATAAGGGAGAGAGTGTGGTGTGTTGTGGAGTGGAGGAGAATAAATGAAAAGAAGAGAAGAGAAGGGAGAATGAGGTTGACCCAATAGCCGCCCATGGCCCATTTAGCAGGGATTCGCTGGATGGTGGTGTGGGCCCAATTGCCCAACGAATAATAGATAGTTCCCTCTTATCATAGGATAATAATGCAACCACGCCACTACCAACTTTTCTAGCCATGTAAATTTTAAATCTTCAAAATCTACTTGAAATTAGGAAAAAAATTCAAGTCAAACTATATTTAAATATTAAACGGGTAATTAAAATTCAACTAACTCTAATTCAACCTAAAAGATTCACATGGTGCACAATTTTACATGTGATTTACTTTCATATGTTTCATTTAACTTTTATCTAAATTATCCTTCAAAATAAAAAAAGGGTATTTGAGCTTAATATTGGAGACTACCATATGAAATATTACTGAGATTTATTTATTATGGTGAATAATAGTTTGATGGATGTTTGTGATGATGAGGATAGAATTTGAGGAATTGGTTGGAGATGGTGCACTTTTGCTTTAATTTGGATATTTTATGAGGAGTTGGTGTCACTCTCCAATTTAATAACTTAGTGAAGTTATTATCTTCCTCAAATAGCGCACACGTGGCTAGCTTATTGGCAATTTGCCATCAAGAAGCCTTGAGAAAAAGCATCAAGCATGTTTGAGCTGTAAAATGATGGAATAGAATTGGAATCTTATAATTTAGAATTTCATTCTTTATCCTCCCAAGCCATAACTGAATCTTGGTTTTATATTCTTTCATTTTTCCAACAAGAAAAGAAAATTTAGGTGGAGAGAATCACACTTTAATAGAGATATGAAAATCCTATTTAGTTTTCAAACATAAATATGTTACCTAATTGAGAAGTAATAGTATAAATAAATCATAAGGTAGGAACTATTTATTAGTTCATATTTATTGTCCCACATGTTCTCTAGGTGGGGTATTGGAGTATCTTTCTAGACATTTTTTATTGTAAAAATAATCTCGACTCTATTTAAATATTCTTAAATATAATATGCACCCTATTTAAATATTCTTAAAATGTGAATTTAAATTTAATATCTAATATCATAAAATGGTCTAATAGGTGAGAATTGTAAAATTAAAACATAATAGGAATAATCAATCATAAATATTCCGCAGGATCTTAGAATTTATGATTTTCACATAATATAGATAGTGAGAGAGACTTACCTTGATCCATAAGAGATCTTTTTTATTCTCTTTATCTCTTTTCTTTATTCTCCTTTGACTCAATCTATCTCTTTCAGTTACTTTAATCTACACACACGTTATTGATGGTATATTATGTAAAACTCTCTCATATTGCAGAGACAGAACCCTATATCTTTATATAACCAATGTTTATCAAATTGGTTACCATCAGTTATTATAAAATAATAACCAATTTCCATTAATTTGGTTATTATCAATAATATTTGTAACAGACTCTCATAAGTTAGTTAACTTCTCATAATTACCAATACGTCCTTTTATTTTATTAAATCAAATCCTGATATTTCACATTAGTCACATTATGAAATAATTTATTTATTTTCTAACATTCTCCCACTTGACTCATGTGATGCCATACTACTTCATGATTTAATAAATCATAATGCGCATTAAAGGACCTTCAATAAATTGGTTTCATCATTCGTCATACTTAAAGATATAGGAATAATAAGAGTCATGGCGGTCACATGTCATTCAATCGACACATTTCCTTCCATGTACTACTGTATCGTCCTTCTCCTTAATATGACCTCATAAT
>Ga0099824_1005377_pt1 | contig 18059 bp, 5 predicted proteins | sample SiratrowhiteBW_FD_76837 | JGI IMG/M metagenome (GOLD analysis project Ga0099824, IMG submission 76837) | Root nodule microbial communities of legume samples collected from California, USA - Siratro white BW | ecosystem: Host-associated > Plants > Roots > Nodule | place: USA: California... | reverse complement strand
TATAAGAAAAGGTGTTTTTATTTTTTTTCTTTACTTTATTTTTATTTTTTATAATGTTTATATTTTTTGCGCGTTTTTTTTTTTTTTTTTTTTTTTTTTTACTTTTACACAAAAGTAACTTTCTTTTTTCCTTTTTCTTTTTCACCAAATTATCAAGTATATTTTATTTCAGAAAATCTTGAAATCTGGTTTCAACACTGATTTTATGTAATAATGTCCATGCTTGGTTAATAACTTTATTTAAATATGAAGTATTTATGTTAAATTATGGTACAACTTCTGCGTTTTGAAGACGTGGTAATCAAGAAAATTGAGATAAAGATAATAGATGCTTATGAATTGTTTTTCCCCACTTTCTGTTTCGTGCTGAAATGGCTTATGAATTTAATATTGAGTGGAAGAGTTCCAACCCTTTTATTTAATGACACCACATGCTTTGGGGTCCAATTTGAAGGGCACCCACAAGTTGTAGCCCCCCTTAAGGGCAAAGCCCTAAATATAAAGTATTTCATTTTCATTGTGTTTAATCAAAATCGAAAATATTTAGTTATAAAAATATAGCCATGTTTTCCTTGTTGGTTTGGAAAAATTTAATCCAAATTATATGCTTTAAGCAAAAAAAAACCCTTGCGCCAAAGTTATTATGGAGTGGAATTTGGGGTCTCTATGTCTTCTGATTTCTTCCTGAATTGCGTTGCATTGCATGGGACCCTTTTAGGAACAGTCCCTTCGATGTTAATTGAAAACGTGTGAAAATTATAATGCAATAAAGTGAAATAAATGCTTAGAATTATTTTTAAATATAGAAATATTCTGAATAAATTTATAATAATTTTGAGAATTTTTTAGCATTAATTGATAATTACGTGGCATGGTTGCTCAATCATATACTATTGAATAAAATTAAACAAACATGTTTCAATATTAAATTTTTTGTAAGAGACTTGTATTAGTATACCACCTATTTTATTACATTGATAATTTCCACCTAATTTTCCTATTAAAATAGGAGAGACATTATAAAGATTATTACTTGGAAGTTTACCTAAGTCTGGTGCCATCAATTATCCATACAATTTACCTTTATTTTTTTATTAAAAATTCTTAATTATTCCGTTATGAATATTTTCTCACATTCTGTACAAAGCAAAATTTTCATCCAATTTTTCACTTCTTCCTACAGGAGCATTCTCTAAGGTTTCAATTTTCATTTTATATACTATAAATTTAAATTCTTTCTAGGATCAGCCTTGGAATTTTATGGTAGTAAACAATAAAATAAATAAAAGTCCCTTATTATTTCGAAATTTGTATATATATTAAAAAAAACATGTAATTTCAACAACAAAAATACATCTTTTTATATCGACAAATTTTAAAAAATGTATTTTTTTCAAAATTAATTATAACACTGTTTTTAACCATCAATAAAATCAGTTTTTTTAAATTTTGGAATTTTCCATTACTTGCAAATCAAAACACACGAATGATCTCAAAAAATAGTTTTTTTCTGTATTTTTGAATACAGAATAGCATCAACATTAATACTTCCTCACTTGTCATTTCCAATGGATAAATTTTCAAACTAGTCAAACTTGCTTATGACATTAATTAAGTTTAGTTTTGAAACAAAAAATCATCTAATGATACAATTAGTAGAACGAACTTTAGTGCAACATTCTTTCAATCAATCCTAGTTAATGATTTCAACTTCTTTGAATTAAACAAAAATCTAATATGAATTAAAGTATTTTATTTCTAAATGAGTATTTTTTATTTTTTTTTACGTCTCTTGAATTAGAATTAAGAATTACACATAAAATTTATAACAACAAGAAATACTTTTGCCAACTTTGCCTATACATAACTAAAATTTGCAAAGGTGGCTTCTATGTGTTAAAAATATTGTCTCAACTTAAGAAAACAAACAAGTCACTCTCCTTCTATACTCTCTCATGCAATTAAAAAGCAAGAATTACTTCAAATTCTAATTAATTAAAAATTGTAATAACTTTTTTTCCGAATGCTATTAAGTTGTAATAAACTTCATTTCCTAATTGACACCCATCATATAAAAAAATAAAGAATTAATAACTAAAAGGATAATTGTGAAAGCAGAAAAAAAGGGGAGCACTTATCGTAATTTCAACTACTGGTCCACTTTATTGTCTCTGTCTTCGTCCACTTACTCGCCACACGTAACCATTTCTATTATTGCCTCTCTAATTATCACATATTTTGTTCCTTTTATTTTTAAATAACTTAAATATCATTTAGGTTTAATAAAATAAATTTAATACTTTATATTTTATATTTATATTATTCTTAATAGTCTGACATAGTTTAGAATCAAAAGAATTTAAATACATATTCCTTCTCTAATTTTTAAATTATTTTTATTTTAAATTAATGTGATATTAATCATAACCATGTTATCTCCATAAATTTAAATTTGAAATATTATATCGATCAGAAAACTTCAAACTAACTTTTAATATAAATATATATAATAAAAAATTTAAGGGAAAATCCGAATCAGCTACCAATACCAAAAATATGGTTAGAGCGGTAGAGATGAAAGTGAAATAATTTATGTTCCTTTCAACCATCATTCCATACCTAACTGTTTTTATGGCCTGTGACTTTCAGAGAAAAGAAAATTCCAGAACTCTGTTTAGAAAAGGACTTGTGTTAAGAAAACATTATGAAATACGAGATGAAAAAAATAAAAGAAGTTAGTTATTTTTTGGTACATATTTAAATTTATAGCAAGAGCTTACATTTATCTGCCAACTTATCAATATTTTAACATATTTTATGACTAATTAGTAAAACAATAACTATTTTAATGTTAACACTAATTTTGAAACATTAGTTGAGTATCATTAAAATGGGATCTCTGAACTAATTGAAAACAAGTTAATAGGTTAAAAGTATGATAAAAAATCAGTTAAAGAAATAATTTTTGTTCAGATGGATAGCTAAAGTAGAATAAAAAATATTAACCAAAATAACATAGTATGGTAAGTGACAAAAAGAGAAATAGATAGAAAACAACATACTTATACTTATATTTATACTGTATATCTCTCTGAATCACGTGATAAATTATTGTATATAAATTTGTTGAATGATCATCACCCATCTCTTTAATCTACCTAGAAACAATAAAATCAACACAGTTGATAATATCGAGATAAATAAAGAATATTTAATATTAATGAGTGAATCATATAAAAAATTGTGATATCACATTGAACTGAAAATTGTAGCACAATATGTTTATGAATTTTTTTATTATACGTCGATTTGAAATTGAATTTGTTTAATTAAATTTAAATTTATAAGGTACGAAATATGATACCCACCGTCAGCACTGCCAGCGTGAATTTTTGTACTATATTTTTGTACTTGTGTTACGGGCAGGGTACAAATATTTTGTCTTTTCAATATTTTAAAAAATGTTTTATAAAAAAAATTATTTTTATTTATTTTAGAGATTTATTTTTTTGTGTAATATTTATTATGTTTGTCTTTTATATTTTTATTTTACCATTTTAAATTTTATATTATTATATTATTATTCTAAGAATGTTATATTTCTGGTAATATAAATATTAGTATAACTGTTATATTTTTATTTTTATACCATAAAAAAAAAATTATTCATTATTAATATTTTCATTTACGTTACATTTATTTAATATAACATAGTTACAGAAAACATTTATTTGAAGATTATAATTTTAATATAAATTTAATGCTTATATGATAGATATTAATCAACATTTTTATTATATATAGTATATATTAAATAATTGTTACAGCATCATTTGCACTTAATTATTTTATATTCTAGATAATTTAAAATTTAAAACTATTTAATATTAATTTAAATTTAGTTTTAAAGTTTTCAATAAATAATTCATTTAGCTGTCGTAGGCCATGTTTATTTACGAATGAGAGAAATTTAGAAGAAATACGTTGAAAATAAATAATAAATCAATTAAATATTAAGTTATTTGTTAGAGTAAAAATGGATGAAAAATAGAGATAATATATTTTGAAAGTTGTGTAATTTAATTTATTGATATAAAATAAGAAGAGAAAGAAATGAATACAGATAAATGAGATTAATTGTTTTTTAGAATTATATTTTCATTTTCTTCATGAAATATGTAATTTTTTTTCATACCATTACTTTACAAGATAAGGATCAGACAATTATGTTAGTATGAATCAACTCGAATCGGTTCACTAAAAAATAACTTAAAAATAAATTAATTCAAATTAACTTGTTTTGATAGTGAGTGAGAAATTTTATAATCCAACTTTAATAGAGTTTGAAGGTGAATAGGCTAAATCTTAAAATTATAAAAAATATATATATTTAAATAGTTTAAGACTGGAGATGGTAATTTTAAATATTTCATAAGAATATATCCAATGTAGTTACCATTTTAAGTGTAATAAATAATTTAGAAATTGTCTTATAATGTAGAGTAGTGAAAATGTAAGGAGTACTTGTATATGTAGAAAAAGTTAATAGTCAAGTTTTATTTTTACAAATCTATCATATTTTAAAATCTTTGTTTCTTTTTTTTCCTCTGCTTTTGTCCTTCATCAGATCAATTATCAAAGTTTACTCCACTTGACTTGTGGCGGCATTAATCTTAGCACTCCTCTCTGATCAAATTTTTTAGTTTGAGTAAGTTCATTTTATACTTCTCTTCTTTAGAATAGATAACTGTACTCGCATGAGTCGAGAGTCTTTGTTGGTTTAGTAGATTAGAGTTGTAGTCTGATCATTGATCAGAAGTGTTGTGATGCAGGTTGAAGTTTCTGTGAAACCTAGGTTTTTGGGGCTTTTGTGAGGACTTCTATCTCTAAACCAGGTAAGGAAAACTAATTACTGCAATTGTATGGTTACGATGTGGTAAGGCTTTAAAATTTGAATTTTAGGTTCGAAGATGTAATATGAGTGATATGTGTTGAGCTCTCTTACAGGTCTGAAATTTGCTGACTTAATTGCTTTTGAGTGTTGTTTGGTATAGTGGTAGACTTGATTAAGTGTTGTTCAATAATCTATGCAGATCTGAATTTGATGTTAATTTTGAAATTATATGCATGACTTGAGTTAGTTATAATAGTTCTATTGTGACGATGTGTTAGAAAGGTAATATGATGGTCATTGTAGATTGTTATGCATGAAATTAAAAATAAATATGTACATATGTATGATTGTAGGATCTTAGAATAATTATAAGAATGCAAGAGTTATATGTGACAAGTTTAATTATTAATCATAGAAAGTACTTAAAACGAGAATGGTTATAAGTTAGAATTGATTTAGGAAGCATTGAACAAAATAAGTTGTTAAGTTGAGTTTTCATGACTTGTTTTAGAAATGATGAAATTCTTGAAGAAAAAATGCATTGTTGATTGATAAAAATGATAGGTTAAAAGTGTATTTGAAATTGAAACAAGTTAAATGAAAGTGATTTTGCACAAGGAGGATTTGAAGCAGTGGTATTTAAAACTGATTTCTGCATATTTTTGTTTAAGCGAGAGGCTCTCACTCAAGCAAATCTAGTTGAAATTTAGACATACTCTCTGGACCATTTTCACTCGTTTTCGTCCAAGCGATAAAAGATTCCGCTCAAGCGAATGTATTTTTGCTCAAGCGAAAATAACATTGGAACTGGAGTGCTCTTTTGATCATTTTTGCTCAACCGATAAGCTTTTCACTCAAGTGATAAAAGATTTCCGCCCAAGCAAGGGTATTCTCGTTCAAGCGGAAATAGCACTGGAACCGGAGTGTTTTCTAGACCATTTCCGCTCAAGCGAGATAATTTTCGCTCAAGCGAGATAATTTTCGCTCAAGCGAGATAATTTTCGCTCAAGCGAAATAATTTTCGCTCAAGTGAGGGGGATTCTCGCTTAAGCAAAAATATTTTTTTTATTGCTTAATTCTTTTGTAATGCAATGTATGAATTGAATAAAATAGATTGATTTATAATTTAAATAAAATAGTATTGACGCTTTAGTAAGTCTTGATATCTTTGAGATTGAGATTGAAAAGTGAATGAATACATTATTAGAGATATGTGCTTATAATATGATATTGTTAAAGTATTGATTAAGATGGTCAAGATTAAGGCATAGTATTTTCAGGAAAAAAAAACACGTGATCAATTAGGATGTGCATTGCCTAAGGATCTAATCAATAATGATATTAAATAGAAGATCATAACTAGGTGGTGAGAGTCCAAAAATGTCTGAATTTGGTGACTACAACTTTAAACATAAATGGTCAGAAAAGTCTCAAGGGAGACTAACCTTGTCATAAAAGATTGATGATTTATTAAGAAGGGAGGAGACTGTGTGAATTTAGAAATTAGAGTTGTATGAGAGGGTATTATTGAAGTATGTGATTAATTGAATTATTCTAAAGCTGTTTTAAATCTATTAGCTTACTTTTCTTATTTGTATTTCTGCTTTGTTACCTATATGTAATGATTGTGTGGGAAGCGTGTAGGCGATCTTTTACATTAAGCAGATTGGGTCGGAAGGAGAATTATTTTGAAAAACTCTTATATATTTTTTGTAAATATATTTTAAAATTTCAATTTTAGTATGATTGTAAATTATGCTTCAAATAAGATATGTATGTTTACCAAATCTTAACTGAAAATGAAAATGTTAGTAGAAATATCTATTCATTGTTCACCTTGAAATATTTATATAACTTACGAAAGTCTTAAATTTAAGATGTTGGCTTATAACTTACGAAAGTCTTAAATTTAAGATGTTGGCTTATGAAAATAAAAAAAAAAAAAAATCTTACAAAAATTATATTTAGAATAAAGTATAAATAACAAAAATTAAAAAAGTATGGAACTACAAAAATATTGCATTTGAATAAAACATACAAGAAAATTTAAAAAATAATGTAACATGATATTCTAACTAATTGAATATCATAACGTAACCCTTGCATAAGAGATATTCTAACTATCTGAAACTCAATTCAAACATTAAATACACACTAAATAGAAATTTTGAAACAAATTAAAAATTTAACTCATTCAAAGAATTAAGACTTTAAGAAAAGAACATTTGCAAATTGTATTTTTTTTAAAAATATTAAAACGAATCAGTTCACAAAACAGTCTGTTTAATCATCTGATTTAAACCCATCACTGGATTGATTGTCGTCTTTCATGTCATTTTGAGACTTTAATCCCATTATCACACTCCGATGTACACGTCTGTCATGAACTTGATTTGACCCAAACCAACCCAAATAAATTTGAGTTGAATTTTTTTCAGTGTTTATATCAAACCTAACCTAGTTCATTTAAACCATTCCAGAACAAATTGGATCAACTACTGTTTTAATATTATAAAACCAACTTCCAAGATGAAAATGGTTTCCTATTCATGTACATTAATTTTACTATATCAACCAGTGATATGAGATTTTAAATGTAAAATAACTTAAAAAAAAAACAAAATAATAATAATAATAATACAGAAAAGAGATTATATAAAAAATATAACTAATGATGATGAGCAAAAGGATGAAGACATTATTAATAGTCAAACTGGTATCCAAAGACAGCTTACAAGATAAAATACAAGATCTTATCAATGGAAAATGAAAAAGACAAGAAAATCAATTTTGGAAAAATTTCCAGGCCACCGAACATTATTCGGCTCCAGATAGAAATGAGAACTCTAGTTTCTATTGCAGGGTCACAACAATTTTGGTCATCGCCTTACATTGACTCTACTTCTGCCTTTTGTAAATCTTAGCCAAAAAGGACTTCAATACAGCTTGAACTGCTTTGCTAGGATGAGCTTCAATGGAGGTTACAAGCTTCTCATAGCTTGCGTTCTCATACTCCTCAAATGCACCCTTCAGAGTAAATAATCCAAATAAAATCAACATCAATCATGATGTGCACAGATGTTTGCAACTAAACTTGTATGACCTTATTCTTTGGCTAATAGGTCATCTTAGTGTGTTGATATGGCAAAGATGCATCATGCATTTTAAGGGTAGTGTTTCCCAATAAATTATTAATGAGCTAGATATAGATGAAGTTCTAACCTTAAGATTAAGCTCGTTATACAGGGCCTTTACTTTAGCAACATTTTCTGGATCTGCATTCCCATAGTTGTCCTTCAAACAGCAAAAATCAGTGATTTAGTGCAGTCTAATCATAACAAAAAATAAGGGATATATTAAGATGATCACTTACATATAAAACTTTCTTTTGTTGTTCATTGCAGAGTTCCAAAGCTTTCGCAACTAACCAAGAGCATTTAAAATCTTCAATATCTGTACCTATCTGGTGCCATAGATAACTAGAATGAGATTCAAGAGAAATTGATATTTCCAGTATCATTAATTATTCAGGATGCTCACCTTTCCAATTGTTTCAGGATCCCCATAGCAATCCAAATAATCATCCTAAAATTAGAGGGGAAAAGGCAAGGGAAAAGATAGGTTAAAGTACAGCTTTTAAAAAATATTTTAAGCTGATAATGAAAGTATACAGTAGACATACATCATTCTAGAGTCTAAATGGCCTTAAGAGAAGAGGTCAAATTTATACCAGCAAAGTATTACCTGTACTTGAAAGTACGTTCCCATCTCAACAAGAATGTTCCTTACATCAACATAGTTATCCAGATTCTCACCAGTCATGAGCAATGCACATGCAACCTGAGTAAGAAGGAGATATATACATAGATAAATAACAAATCATATATTCCAGTGGCCTACAGGACTGTCGGAAATGAATCAAATAGATAATAAAAAGACAACTTCTTTTAAGTGATATTCATTAAAAGCATATCAAACTTTATATTCAGTAGTATGGTAGCCTATAGGACCATTTTAAATGAATCAAATAGATAATAATAATAATAAACATAAAACTTATTTTTTAAGTGACAACTCTTTAGAAACATATCGAACTGAATACATCACATGCATTTTATTATCTGTTTCCTAGTTTAATCAGAAAAATATTAAATATTCTAGCAGTGTAAAATACTGGGTGACTGATAGCTATTTGGCACTAGTATTTCTAAGAAAAGGGCAAGGAGGAAATCAAAAATCGAAAACAGAGAGGTTATACCAAAAAGGGAGAATAATACTTACTGGGAGGTAAAACGAATAATAAGCAGTCTTGTACTGAACAATACGCCGATGCCTGCAGAAGATGACATCCACATGCTATCATTAGTATAGATTTCTCAAGACAGAAAAGGATAATGGACAAGAAACTGAAGAGAAAATACACAGATTGCATTGAAACATCGCACATTGCTAGCTAACAAGAAGAGAAGGAACTAGTAATAAGCAAATTTCACATCATATTCTTCACTATGCCCAGCCAAAAAAGAACTGGCCTTATTCATTTTGGAAATTTCAAGCAATGCTCACAAAACTTTTCTGAAGGATAAGTAGCAGACTTACTAGACATCTTTCATTTGAAACCCAAAAGATAACCACGTCTATACCTACTAGGCATGTGCAGAGATAAACAGGGAAAGCAAGCAGTTATCTCTCTTCTGGCGTTAACCAGTCAGGTTTTACAGAATACTCTTGATTGTACACTATAGAAAGGATGTGATATTGCTCTCTGGCAGAATAATTTCTCCTTTTTTCATAGTTATTTTAGTCACTTTTACATATGATCCAGCATTTCATGTTTGTCAAAAAAGTGGTTGAGCAATAACAATTGTTCTCTCTCTTTTCCCGTACTCACAGGGTTAATGAGTATTTGGACAGGTCTTTTTCTCCTTGCAGTGTGGTAATCAGATCTATCATCTGTCCTGAAGCAGTCTGGAACTCAACCTAAAGGAAAAAAAAAGCAAGATAGTCACATTTAGGCATATTGACTAGAATAAATCCACATCATTTAAACTTGGACACCTGTACTACCTCATTGAACAAATCAAGAAGATCAACATAATATGGCTTTCCCTTGAAATGTTTCTTAAGAATACGCGGAATATGGTTTCTTAGTAAAACTCCATCATTTGCTGCAATCATCCCAACCTACACGATACAATAATCAGAGATTAATAGATTGTCGGTGATAATTACTTAATCAGAACAGCAGCATAAAGATGACACAATGGCTCGTGTTTAATTTTCTACAAACCTTGGGCACTCTAAACCAGCATGGCTGACCCCTACGTGTGTGAGAATTATCCATAATGTCATCAAGAACAAGAAAATATGCCTGAAGCTGCAAAACTCAACAACATATTATTTTAAGACCCCCCAATGCCATCACAGTAAACTCTGAAACCATTAGAACCAGTTTAATCATTTAAACAAGAAAAGGCAAAAGCTTCAGCTGTCATACCCATTCAATACACCAACCAAGAGCACTAGCAAGGAAAATCTCGTCATCATTCAATGCCTGTCCTTCTTTCAACAATCTGTAGCTGTCAATGACTGATAGTCCCCGGTTCAACTTTCCTGCAGTTATAGTCCATATTTCTATCAATATTCTTTTTCTCTTTTTAACAATGCTTCAGAACAGAACCCCCTTTTCCCTCAGTTCTCTCCTAGCAAGGAATGCAACAGACAAACAATAAACTAAAGAATCATTCAACACAAACAAAAGACATTCTCAAGCCACACCTCCCGGCACATTGTAGTCCAGCATCTGCAATAAATTGTAATACATAACACAGTAAGTAACACAACAAATTCATAACATACATTTCAATGAAATAGCAAACACATCTAACATAACAGACACAAGTAATGGCATAACTTAAATATCCCACAACAAACAAAACCTCAAAACAGCAACTTATATTCCATTGAATCTGAGAAATTTTTAGACCAGCATCGCATCAACCTCAAATTAATCAAAATGAAACATTTTTTTTTTTTTGTTTTAAAACCACGTATATTCTTCACTAAATATAATTATTCTCAAACCAGATAAAAATAAATATGGCCGTAAGGCTCTTTCAATTTAACTCGAGATTACCGATTAAGTTGACTAAACTTATATCTGCTGATCTACTACTATGGCCTTTTAATATTAAACTCCTTTGAATAAGAGAAACTTTCAGACCAACATCACATCAACCTCAAATTAATCCAAATGAAACATTTTTTTTAAAACCACACATATTCTTCTCGAACAGATAAAAAAAAATAATATGGCCGTTAAGCTCTTTTAAAAATTTAACCAGAGATTACTGATTAAGTTGATTAAACTTATGTCTTCTGATCTACTAATATGGCCTTTTAATATTAAACTCCCGATTAGTGGTTAAGCTAATCAAACCTATGTCTGTTGATCTACTCACTCAGTGTCCAATAACAGACATGCCAGCACCGTAATTAAAACAAATCCTCTCTTTTTTTGGCAATATAAATCACATAACTCTTCTCCATCAACTACGATTAAATCAGAATGCGAAAGCTCGAAAATCTGAAATGAAAAAAAAAAGAATGCATACCCGGTCGACCCATTGGCGAGCGTCATCGGAGAACTCGAAAGCGGGGTCGTGGAGGAGTTCGGTTTTGAGAACGGAATAGACGTTCAGGAATGTAGACTTGAGATCCGCCATGGATCAGAACAAGAATTAATTACTTAACGGGTTTGTGTTTCAAAATTTGGCCTTGAAATTTTGAGATTACATAAATGGGACAGAGACAAGATGGGAAGAGAGGACTTTAAGGAAGGAGGCGCTATTCACCCTGCATGTGAGTGTGTCCTCTGTCACACGTGTGCAATGCAACTATATAACCCAGGTACCCACAAAAATAATTTTTTATTTTCTTAAAACAAAATTCATAGCTCTTTTAATTATTTATTTATTTATTTTCATTGCACCCTTTGATATAAGTATAAAGTTATAGCTTTAATTACCATCATCCCCACTCCTAACTCTCTTTCGTCTTTTTTGCAAACTACAAATAACTTTGTCTTCTTCAATTTAATGTACCATAATTAAATCGCATTGAACTTTCCTTTTCCTTAAATTAAGGAAGTTCCCAAATTGTTAGGTTAGTTAAAAGATAAAAGAATTAACATAATCCAGATTTTCAACATTGAGTATATTCATAATCTTCACTTGAATTTACCACTTTAATAACGTAATTTTTAATAGTTTTATATTAACATTTCAAAATAAACTCCTTAAAACAATAATGTTGAAACCGATTTTTTTGGCCACGTTGCCCTCGTTTGTTCCCACATGAAGCCCACGAGGATGGTGCGCGAATGCGATATCTGGTCCACTGCGCTATGAAATTGTAAACCCGTAGATCCAACGCTGGAAATTAAGCTAACTCGTCAACGCTGGTGAGGTCAAGATGAATCTGGTGGTTGACATAAAACCTGGTATATCTGTATTATCGTATAACGAATATACTTTTTATAACTGTTCTCGTGTTATTTTTAGTTGGATAAATTTATTTTTCTTAAATTTAAATTTAGATTGTTTTGTATTCCGATAAAAAATATATAATTAAAAGTAACTTCATAATATTTAGTTAAACATAAATATATAATTCCTTTTTTTAATAAAATTATTTATATTTTATTCTTTTAAATTTTACTTTTTGCACTTTAAAAATATACATGGAAAACACATTGTGTAATTGTTTAATATTTAATATCCGCGTATGGTTCACGTGGATATTTATTAATAGATCTTTGCTGTGTATCACTTGCCAAATATCATAGTTTATCTTCTGCCTCCTTCATTTAACACTATTATGTTAAAAAAGTATTAATTAGTGTCCTAACAAGACCGATTAAAAAATAGAAAATAACACTATTTTATTAAAATGCATAGAAATGTCCACTTATATGACTTTTAATATATGTTCATAAAGTTTTATTAGCATAAATAGAACCGAGTTCGTATTGTTTAAATACAAAACGTAATTAAAAAATCCAATAAAAATTCAACTCATATTCTCTACTATAAAATCTATAATTGGAATTTGTAAAAAAATATATTTATTAATGTTCATTTTTCAAAGATTACATTATATTGTAAGTAACCTATTCCTCTAATAACACTACTATTACACTCTAAGTGAAACTATTCAAGACTGAGTCTGCATGGTGCACGTGGTTTATTTATTTAATAGATATCTGAATCTGTTGTTACAATGACATTGTTGGAAGATAATTGTATTTATGACCCCAAAACAGCATATATTTAAAATAGCATATTACTAATCCGTTATAATAATAATAACAATAATTTATATATTTTTTTTCTTTAATCTTATACTTATAAATTTTATGTAAATTTAATAAGTAAAGAAGTTTTGAGTCCTGGACTACAATTATCCCAATTGCTAGTAGTATATATAAATTATCCCAGCAAAATATATACTAGGAACATTATACGAAAAATAATTTCTATGGCTACATGTTGTACAGGAAAGAGATTATAAGAAAAAATATAGAAAATAATTTATTTTAAAATAATGTGGAGGTAAAACTTCTATGAAAGTGGAGTCAAAAAGTTATTACACTAGCAACATACTATTTTCCCAAAGAACATGCAAAATACGTGTCATAACAATATAAGTTCCCGAACCATGGGATGTCTTTTATCTTCTCAAGTAGAATGCTACAAAATGCTACAAATTTAGGAAATCAGTTTGTCGCTACGTGTTGTTTTTAATTTTGATAAACTAAATTGATATTTTAAAAAATTTAAAATAAATATATACTTTAAACAAGTATTATTGATTGAGGAATTGGTCCAAATCACTAAAAATACTAAAGAGTTAGATAAAATTTTAATTATTTTTAAAAACTCTGATAAATTAAATGAAATAATAATATATTTTTTTCAAAAAAATACAAATTTTATTTATATAATAAATTTCAATGGTTAGAATTTTTTTATAAATTAATTTTAAATTTTTTTAATCTAATAAACTACCTTATTAATTCATAACTTAAAACTGTGAATTTATCAACTAGCAAGTACTATTTTGCTTCATCAACAAGCAACTTACCATTTTTCTGGCATGTGCTTCCAGTAAATATTGTTGTTGGAAACTCCATCAGCAACATGTTTGAAGAAATGTACAGATTCAAGTATTATTAAGGAAATCATGTCTTATTAATCATCACCAGAACTCAAATAATTATACTCATTATTTATTGTTACTGAGACTAAAAACTGTATTAAGAATCAATCACACTCCATTAAAGAGCACCAGTCCTTTTCGTAATAAACAGAGTAGTAAATATAAAATCTATAATTATATTGGAACTTACAGTCTATTTAACATAACAAGTTCTTTATCTTAACTTCAAACTCCTTGTGATACAAAAAGATTGTCATTAGAATAGTTATTTTGTTTCTGATCCTCAAAAAGCTCTAGGATTTGAGTTGTAATCAAAATATAGTTACTTTTTCATGGTTTAATGTACATTTTTTTAAATGGAGTTTTGATCATTCCATCATGATTGGCTTCTGGCTGCAGTCAAGTTCTATCAAATCATGGTTTTAATTTGAATACTCCTAAGTTTCCATATAATGATTCCTTATTCAGTGACTCAAAATACTGAATCAGCCCTTGTGTCTTGTGAAGTTGTTGAAGGCAATTTGTTTCCTCATTTATATTGATACACTTTTATTTGAAATTTTCGTCTTATCGATTCTGACATTACTGGCTAGACAAATTTAAAGAGTAAATATTATAAAAATTAAATAACAATGAAATATGAAACTATGAGTTCTTAAATCTTAAAATATTAAATTTGTAAGTTTTATTTCTTATATCATCTAATTTTTTTATTTTTATTTTATATAAAATTTAAACTTATATTTAAATATTTAATATATTTAACCTTTTGTCACAATAACAAAGAATGTTAGTGAGAATTAAAAAAAAAAACACAAGGATACTTTACCTGACAAACTCTCATAAAAATATTTTAGATTCATTAAATTGCCTCAACGCATTTCTAGATATTATTTTCACTTAGCATTTTAAGCCAATCTTGAAGTTTGATGAGATTTAGAACAACTAAAAGAAGGAACCATTCATCAGCTATAAGTTGCTTTTGTTAAGCATTAAAACAAGAAGATATCCTGCAAAAAAGACAACTTCTTTCCTTTTAAAATAGGAAATTTTTGTCAAACTAACGCGTGACCATGAACATTTTAACTATAATATTATAAATTTTTATACAGATGTTTATTTCAAGTACAAATCCACATTCTTTACCATCACAAGAACACAACTTGAGTTTAATAGAATACGATTCTCTCCCAATCTTTTATTCCAAAATAAAATGATAATATTCTTGGTCTCACATCTCTGTTATTTTATTTCTTACTATATCTCTTGAATTTCTTCTTTAACTTTTTATTGAATTTTAGAATTTTTCCTTTTTGAACTTCCTACTTCTTTTTTTATTTATTTTTTAAATCTTTATCATCTTCATGAATTTTGTTTTCTTAGATTCTTTTAATTATTTTAACTCTTTTTTAGTTCTTGTTTTTGTTATTCTTCTTTAATAATGTCTTCTTCGATCTTATTGTAATTGAATTCTTAAATTCGTGATTTCTTTTTTTGTAAATTTTTTTAAAATTATTTTGTTTTTAAATCTTTTTCTCTTAATCTTGTCTTTTTATCCTCTTTTCAAGTCTTTAATTATCTTATTAAATTATTTCTCAAAACTTTTTTAATTTTTTTTTAAATTATATTTTTCTTGAATCTTTTTTATTTTTGAACTTCTTCTCCTTAAATTCTTTTTTTTTTCTTGTTTTTGAATTTATCTTTTCTAATATTATTTTCTTAAATATTTATCTTTTTTTCTTGAACCTTTGTTTTCTTTATTTTTATTTTTCTTAATTATTTTTCTTGATTTTTTCTTTATGAGTCTTGTCTTCTTAAATCTTCTTATAAATTTTGATCTTCTTGAATATTTAATCATGTTCTTGGATTCTTTCTCTTAAATTCTTTTAATTATTTTTCTTTATTTTTTTTAATCTTGTCTTTTTGAATCTTCTTGTTTTTTAATTTTTCTTCTTGAACTTTCTTCATCTTTTTTAAATTTTCTCTTATTGAATTTTTTGAATAATTTTTTTTAATTTTTGTTTTATTTTTTTATTGAATCTTTAGTTATCTTGAATTATTTTTCTTACATTTTTTTTAATTCTTCTTCTTCAATCATCTCTTTCTTGATTTTTTTTTCTTGAATTATTATGTTCTTGATCTTTTCTTCATGATTTTTTTTTAAATGGTTTTGTTCTTTAATTTTTTCCTTAATCTTGTCTTTTTACCCTCTCTTCAAATTTTTAATCATCTTATTAAATTCATTCTCAAAATTTTTTTAATTCTTTTTAAATTATATTTTTCTTTAATCTTTTAGTTTTGAACTTCTTCTCCTTTAATTTATTTTTTGTTTTTGAATTTATTTTTTCTCATCTTGTTTTTTTAATTTTTTTTCTAAAATATTTATATTTTCTTCTTGAATCTTGTTTACTTGATTCTTATTTTTCTTGAATTTACCTTTTCTTGATTTCTTGTTTATGACTCTTCTCTTAAATCTTCTTATAAATTTTTATCTTTTTGAATCTTTAATAATCTTCTTGGATTCTTTCTCTTAAATTCTTTTAATTATTCTTCCTTATTTTTTTCAATCTTGTCTTTTTCAATATTCTTGTTCTTTAATTATTTTTCTTGAACTTTTTCATTTTTTTTAATTTCCTTTTCTTGAATTTTTTGAATAATGTTCTTTTATTCTTGTTTTATTTTATTTTTATTGAATCTTTAGTTATCTTAAATTATTTTTCTTTAATTTTTTTAATTTTTTTCTTCAATGATCTCTTTCTTGATTTTTTTTTTCTAAATTCTTATGTTCTTGATTTTTTTTCATGAAACTTTTTTTTAAATGGTTTTGTTTTTTAATTCTTTCTCAAAATTTTATTCTTTTTGAATTATAATTTGTTAATCTTTTTTAATTTTGAACTTCTTTTCTTTGAATTCTTTTTTTTCCTTGTTTTTGTATTTATCTTTTCTAGTATTGTATTCTTAAATTTTATTTTTTAAATTATTTATATTTTCTTCTTGAATTTTGTCTTATTGATTCTTACTTTCTTTTAATCTTCTTTCTCTTGATTTCTTTTGTACGAATCTTCTTGTGAAGTTTTATCTTCTTCAATCTTAAATTATCTTATTGGATTCATCTCTTAAATTATTTTAATTATTCTTTTTGATTTTCTTTTAGTCTTGTTTTTTTCAATATTCTTGTTTTTAATTATTTTTCTTGAACTTTTTAATTTAAAAAAAAAATTCTCTTCTTGAATTTTTGAATAATCTTCTTTTATTCTTGTCTTTTTTATTGAATGTGCAGTTATATTGAATTATTTTTCTTATATTTTTTTAATTCCTTCTTCTCCAATCATCTCTTCCTTAATTATTTTTTTCTTGAATTCTTATGTTGTTGATCTTTTCTTCATAAAACTTGTTTTTAAATACTTTTGTTCTTTAATTTTTTTTCCTTAATCTTGTCTTTTTAACTTCTCCTCAAATATTTAAGTATTTTATTGAATTCTTTCTCAAAATTTAATTCTTTTTAAATTATATTTTTCTTGAATCTTTTAAATTTGAATTTCTTCTCCTTAAATTCTTTTTATTTTTTGTTTCTAAATTTATATTTTCTAATATTGTCTTCTTAATTTTTTTTTGTAATATTTATATTTTTTTTACTTGAATCTTGTCTTCTTGATTCTTATTTTTTTTAATCTTATTTTTCTTGATTTCTTCTTTATGAATCTTCTCTTCTTAAATCTTTTTGTGATTTTTTATATTCTTTAATCTTGAATCATATTTTTCAATTTCATCTCTTAAAATTCTTTTAATTATTCTTATTGATTTTCTTTTAATATTGTCTTTTTCTATCTTATTGTTCTTTAATTCTTTTTCTTGAACTTTTTCATCTTTTTTTTTTTTTTTTTTTTTTTTTTTTGTTTTTTTTTTTTTTTTTTTTTTTTTTTTTTTTTTTTTTTTTTTTTTTTAT
>Ga0099824_1005375_pt1 | contig 18059 bp, 4 predicted proteins | sample SiratrowhiteBW_FD_76837 | JGI IMG/M metagenome (GOLD analysis project Ga0099824, IMG submission 76837) | Root nodule microbial communities of legume samples collected from California, USA - Siratro white BW | ecosystem: Host-associated > Plants > Roots > Nodule | place: USA: California... | reverse complement strand
TGTTTTTTTATAAAATAAACATGGTTAATAAAATATTTTTTGAAAAATAATTTTTTCTCTTTTTATATTTTACTCCTTTTTTTTTTTTTTTTTTTTTTTTCAAAATCAGGAGAGAGATAAAGAAATAGAAAATGTATAGTAAGACAGGTGATATCATAAAATAAATTTAAAAAATACTTCGAAAAAATATTTATACATTCACAGTATACTTTGTCACTGAATAATAGACTGCTATGTATATTAAAATGTTAAATAGATTAGTATGATGTTATTCTGTTGAATATAGTGACATCTTACCTACCGATTCTTAGAACCCATTTAAGAACGCAAATTAAAACATAGTTCTATACTAACATCATTAATGTACGCAGAGTGAGCTTGATATATAGTGATAAATATTGCATGTATGTGTACATAAATCTCCTTATTCAACCTCCCACTTGCTCAATGGATACCATCTAATCTCACATTTTATTATATTCTGCTGAGTCATATGTCTGTCTAATCATTTTCGGTAAATTGGCAGAGGAGCAACTAAGAACACGTTATGTGTGTTAACAAAATGCGACAAGTCTTTGTAGGGTAATGGAATCAAGTTTTTAATTTTAATACTCATTTTCTGTCAAAACAAGAAAATGTAATTGTTCTGAGAATTCCTTTTTTTTTTTAATTTTAAGGTTCTTACAATATTTATCAATAGCAGTCACTATTTCATGTTAATTTCATAATAATTTTTTTTGTTATATATATATATATATTTTTTTTTGGCTTCACAACAATGAAAGCGATACTTTAAACCTTTTATATGTGTCAAAATTGAAGAGGACACGAAGAGCATATATCATTACCTGCATAGACTTCAACAATTCACGATATTATAAAGTGAACTAATGATCTTTTCGAAAAACGTTACAGTGCGTTGGCGAAACCTATACACGAATAAACATCAAGAGGGAGGACAAAAAGAATTTACTTGAGATCGATGATATAGATGAAAGAGGTAATGGAAAAAAAAAAAGGCAAATTTCTTAAAGTGGTATAATTTTTATCTGAAATTCTCAAAATAGTGTATTTTTTTAATATATTTTTGGATATGGGTAAATTGTGCATAGGAGTGACCATATCATTGTGAAGAAACAGTGTCCTTATTACAGGATTTATAATTTAACATTAAATGAAATCATGAAAAGAGAATACAATTTCAGTTTACATGAAATTGTGTAACTAAGATTTCAATTATTGAGTTAATTAAAATTGTGCGAATACTGCACCATTTTAGGATGATTAATATTCTTCACCAATAAATGAAATAATTGTGAAGTTAATTTGAATAGAAGAGTTGTTATTGGAAGAAAAATTACCTAGATATAATTTAAAAACTAACAATAAATTTATTTAAAAAATTATATAATATTTTCAAATTTTTCTTTCTAAATTTATTGCTAAATTTTAATTTTATTTTAAATTATTTCTATATTAGTAAATAAATTCAAATATTCAACTTATACTTAATTTTGCTAAATATATTTTATTATTAAATTTTATTTTTATTTTTTTCAATATCAAACTTACTCTTAATTTAAGTCAATATATAGATCTCACTGACATCATTTTTATTTCAACTATTACATATTTATTCATAAATAAAATAACTTTGTAACTTTACATTTATTTTAGTTACACAGTTTTAATACAACATACATGGGAAGAAGAGGAATGGATAGAGAATATTAATCACTAGTATTCTGGCTATTTTAATTAACTCATTGATTCAAATCTTGACTATACCATTTCCTCTAGTAAACTAAAATTGTGTTATCTTTTCGTGATTTTATTTATTTCTATATTGATATCGTGTCTGTCAGGCACAATTTACCCATATCCATGAAGAAATAAAAAAAATACACCATATATATAAAATGTCAAATAAATATTTATTGAGTATCCAAATATTATTGATTTTTCATATATATAAAAAATTTAACTAATTAACGTTTCCATGAAGTAATTAAAATATTTAATTAACTCTCAACTATTTTTTGAATTGAATTCTTAAATTTTTATTTGTCTTTTAATTGGTTTACGGCTACGTTGCATGAAACTAAATAAAAATAAATATAGTTCAATGAATGGGTTAAAATTAATTAGTTCAGAGACTCAATTGAAAAGATTTAAATAGTTCAGGACCTACTAAAATAATTTTAAGAAGATAAAATTCATGAAAAGAAACCATATTCAAATGGAATGAATTAAGTTTGTCAAAATATAACCTAAAAGGGAAACCAATAGTATAATTAGAAAACATATACGGTCGTGTAGTTTGAGAATTAATATTTGATTTGCACTATTTGAAAATTTTTAATTAACTTCTAAATAGTTTTCTTCAATTACGTTCTTAAACTTGTATTTTCTCAATAGTATCAAATTATACAGTATAATTTCTATCAACTATTATACCACTAATATCTCTATAAATAATTATTTTTTATCAATTCAATCATTAAATAATAATACAGTGTTTCTGTTAGATTTGTAAGACTTAAACATGAGAGTGTATTTCAAAGAAATTATATTACTTTAATTTTAATCTATAAGAATAAATAGTCTGATTAATGTAAATTTAATATGCATAGGTTATATTATAATATAATTATTTTATGTATGAGTTAAAGATCAGATTTTGAAAAATTAATAATTTTTTTACAGTAATTTATTCAAATAAGCCTGTTATTTATTATTATTACTAACCATATTTTTCAAAATATGTTTAAATTTTAGATGAAATTTAAAATTATTTTAATTTTCAAAAGCAAAAATTATATAAAAAAGAATTAGAAACGTCTACTTTAGCCCTTCTTTATGATTTGGATTATCACTTTTAAACCCTTGCCTGTTATATTTTGGATTAACCTCATCAAGAGTTTGGGTTTCATTATAGGCTAAAACTTTCTCTAACCCATCAATTCGAACCTGTAATCTATCAATTTCAACAATACTAAAATATTCTTCATATATTTTATTTCAAATCTATAGAAGATATATTTAGAAATTAGTTTTGGAAAACATTTTTCAAAAAATTTGATGTTCTAGAAAACATTTTCTAAAATATAAGATTTATGTTTTAGAAAATGTTTTCTAAAACCTATTTTCAGAAAATATATTACAAAATGTAAATTTTATATTTTAGAAAATTATGTCTGGAAAGTCTAAAATATACTTTTTAAAACGTAAAATTTATATGCTGAAAAATATTTTTCAGAAATAGATTCCGGGAAACATATTCTAAACATTATTTAATTATAAATGTAGAAGGCATTTTAGGCATTTTGACATAATTGATGGGTGCAGGTTGGAATTGGAGAGGTGCGGAAACTCATTGCCTTTATTATATCAAAGATATCTGGGCCTTAGGGTCCACTTTTATTAGAAAAATAGGGATAAAAATGTCTTGGTGTTACAGCTTTACCGAATTCTAATCAAAATTTAGAGCTTAATTAAAATTCGAGGTTACGTATCTTAGAGGTACAATCAAAATTGGAGGTCTGAAAAAAAAAAAGGTTGGAGTCTGAAAATTCTAGACACCCTTAATTTAAGAAGTCATAGTAAGGGTTTAATTTCATTATTTTTAAAAATTTATATTTTTATACCTTTTTTCTAATGAAAAAAATTTCTAACAAAATTATACTAAAAATACAGTAGAAAATAACTTTAAAAATTCCAAGTTTAATTTTAGTAAGATATTTATTTATAATCATGACTATAAATGAAAAAGAAGTGGGACAAACACCAATTTTGGTTAAATAAATATTCTCCAAATTTAGAAGTCTTTACAAGATATTTGATAAAATATAAATTTTTTGAAGAATAAAACACTAAATTAATAACCTTCAAAAATATATTTATATTAAAAAAAATTTTGAAATAATTTGCATACTTTAAAAGTATATTTGAGTAACTTGAATATAATAAACATTTAAAGTAACTTTAAATCATAGATATGGGTGTCTTACTCTTTACCTTGTTTAGTAAACTACACTAACTATTTACGAGATTGCATAAAATTACACTAACTTTTCCAAAAGAGAAGTCAGTGTAATACTTCTCAAATACTGAAAGGATATCAAAGAAATGTCTATGAAATATTGTTTTTCAAACAATTAAGGTGTCGTAGTTAAGAATAAAACGCAAAACCTCAATAACAAAATAATTACTCTTCACTTAATAAACAACCATTACATCATGAATGTTGAACCTGTAATAGTTTTATTTATATACACAAATATGCAACTTTTTTTCAACCTAATTGACACACTTTATTTTATTACAAACTCTCATGAATTTTTTTTTCTAAAGTTTAGAGGTAAACATGTAGTGTTACATTGCATTACTTGTATTGTGATGAAAATAAAATGAATCAAGTTATAATAAAAAATTTAAAAATATTGTTAAGAAGAAAATTATTACACGTAATATCAATTATCTTCTAATAAAGATCATATGAAGGAAATCAATCACATTCCACTGGTACGGCTTAAACTTTTATGTTAAGTAAAAAATGATGTGTTCCCATTCAATATTTCTATATAATCAATGCATTTACTTAATTGTGTCTTTCCTTAAACTTTTAGATAGAGTTTGTATCCCTCTTATTTACCATGATGATAAAGATAGGGCTATCAGGAGATTCATTCATGCAAGTAGGGTCTTGATTTGGTTTGATTTTTTGTTGAATACTCTTTCTAACTAAATATAAAAGTAAAATGTTATTCGAATTGCTTCAGTTTAAATTTAATAAAAGTTTGGATCAAACTAAACTAATGTTTAATGTTTTGATTTAGATAGAATTTCAAATTTTGTGTCATCATAAAATTGTTAAATATTTGATAATGAAAATTTGTTAAGTAGAGAAACATATTATGAATTATTTTTATGATTGTTGTTATTTATAATCATAATTTCAATTCTTTTCTCATTTTTTTAAAATAAATTACCCAATCTTATAGTTGAAAATTAACATACAAATTTTTTATCTTGTTTTAATAGGTATAAATATATTGTAAGTAAACTGTAAAATTATAAAATAACCTTCAAGATACATACTCACATCAATGTTTGTTAGTTTTTAACTAACCCTAAATATATAATATTATATTTAAATGCAATAAGTAGTTTTGTTCAGTTTGATTCAGTTTTTTATTTTCAATCTAAAATTCAAACCCAACAGTATAAATTAAATTTAAGAAAAACTAAATCCAAGGAAAATTTTTTTTTTAATTTTTTGTTGAATTTGTTCGGTTTTAAATACCCCTAATAACAAATTCTATACAATAATTTAGGTTTTTATTTCCAACTATAAGAGTTAAATATGTAGTAAATACTGCAGTAAAATAGTTATATACTAATTTATGTTTACCTTTTCATAGTACATTCATTAATTTTATAAAACATATATTATGGTATTGTTGAATTGATTTATACGTGGTGAAATCTGTTATATATTAAATTTATCTTAATGAGAATAACAATTATTTAGATAGTAATAAACCTCAAATACATAGTGTGTATTGAGTACAAGAATTTTGAGTGAATTAAGATACGTAGGCTTCATTAGTTTTATATTTTTGCATTGGTATTTGTTATATAGAGTATACAAAGTTTCCTTGTTTTCTTGTGGACAATTATGTAAAGAATTATCTTATTTTCTTCTGAACTATTATATGAGTGGCTATATTTGATTTTTAAGACAAGTTTAAGTGTTTGATGGACGTGTATTTTTCGGAAGTGTTCGAGTCATGGGTGTCACTAAATTATCATAAATGTTTATTTATAAATGTACGTGTTAATTTGATGAGGCAGACATTTCTTGTTTATGATTCATTTCATTATTTTAATATGATCAAAATATAAATAATGGATCAATTTCTAAAATAATCTCAAAAAATTAGTATTGAAAAATTAGTTTTTAATATAATAATTAATGATTTTAAGTTGATAATTGATGATTTAGAAACGTGCTCAAATTTGTCCCAATTCAATTCTCATGTTATAAAAACTTGGAATCTTTCTCTTGGGCTTCAATGGTTTTACAACATCGGTGACTCGGTGAAGTAAGACGAATTCTTCTTGGACCTCTATAAGATTTCAAATCTGCTCTTGATAAAAAGATTAAATTGCTCTTGATAAAATTGACGGTGTAAGAAGTACAAGTTGTTGAAGAGTCTAATAGGTGAAAGTTTCTGCTGAGTATTAGTTGATTGCGAGAGAAGACAGGGATTGGTATTAGGAGGTGGTTGTGGTAGTTGGAGGTTTCAGGCTGTTTTCCGATTAAAGAGGAGATTTAATTCAATTTGAGTTGATTTAAAATAAAAAATAATAAAAATTAAATTATTTAGATTAAAAAAATAATAAAATTTAAATAAAAAATTTATAAAAATTTGTGAATAATATAATATATATAATTAATAAAATAATTTTTAATAAATAAAATTATAGTGAAAATTAATTTAAAAGTAAATATAATTAATTTTTTAAGTGTGATTAATAAATTATTATTTTTATAATTGATGAAATTATAGTATTAATTATTTTAAATAAAAATTAAATTATTATTATTTTATAAATTTATTTTTATTATTATAATTGTAATTTTTTTATTATTATTACTATTTCATTTTAATTATTATTTATGATTTTATTATTATATTTACTTTTTAATATTAATATCATGAATATTTTATTTTTATAATAACAATAATAATAATTATTATTATTATTTTATTACGTTATATTATATAATTAATTATATTTATTTTATTTTAATATAAATATTAATATATTTCTAACAAGAATTAATTATAAAATAATTAAAATCATATCTTTCCTTCCAAATTTTCACACCAATGTTAAGAAAGTCTGACAATTTTTTTTTTTACTTTCTTAATTTTTAATTTATTTTTTATGTGTTTGATTTGGTGTTTTCTTTGCTTTTCATCATCCTCATTCAATTTACACAAATCTGTCATCAGATCCCAACAGAGTGTTAATGATATCAAACACATATTCTAAATTGTTCAGATTATGTAATCCAGAAGCTAATTATAAAAGTATTGATGTTTTAAATTATATAATTCAAAAACCAATTTTTTTTAAATTACTTTGAAATTATATAATCTAAAATAAGAATTTTTTTAACTGGGTTTAAGATTGTGCCATCAAAAGAGACAATTTTGTTTAAAACATTACCGGATTGTATAAATTAAAAACTTTTTTCAAAATGTCTTCCTCTTTTCGATTGTACAATCTAAAAATATTTTTAACAAAATTGTCATTTCCAAAGTGTATAGTCTGAAAACTAATAAAAAACATTCCTTTTATAGATTGTACGTTCGGAAGCCTGTAAATCAGGACAAATAAAAATCGCCTCACACTGCCATCTTTCACAACTCAAACACGCATACAACTTAGTATACCAACAAAACGACTTGAATGTTTCTTTTTGCAGACATGAAATGTTGAATCGGAAAATAAAGATGCTTCACACAACCACTAAATACCAACCACCCTTCAATATATATTATCACGACAACTATAAAGTTGTATCTATCGTCAACAGCAGCTCAAGACTTTATGAAATAAAAACAAATTAAAAAAATTACATACTTTTTAAATTAATAAAATAATTAAAATTATGATATTTTTATTTAAAATTTATTTAAAATTAAATTTTTCTCTTTTTTTAAGTTTTAAATAATCCGATTAATATCTTTTAGTTAATATATTTATATATAAAATTTAAAATTATAATATTATATATATGTATATGATACTGAATATAACTTATAAGTATATAAAACGAGATCAAATTAAAAAGATAAAATCTGATTGTCAAAATAATGAATTTGATCGTACTATCTTATTTTAAAGTTTAAGTTTTTTCTTACTTTTTGAAATTATCCTTTGATAAATCTTTAAATTTAATTTATAAATTATGCTTAATTATTTTAAAATTAATTAATTAATAATTAAAAATAAAATAAATTGAGATTAATTCATCATATATTACTTTTATTTGATATTGATGCATAAAAAAAATAAAAATAAATATAAACTCTGATTCTTCAATCTATTACTTTAAATCTCCATGTTAAAAAGTAAGGTAACCGATATTCAAGAGAGGAGGAGGGGGGAGGGGAGGTTAAATTCAACTATTTACACTTCTTGAAAAATTTGAAAGTAGATGAGTATTTTTATAAAGCTTTCCAGAGAGCATATACACACAGCATCAAGCTGAATACACAAACATCGAGTTAAAACCAAGTCCAATTTACATAACCAGTAAATCAGCCAGTTGCAGATTAAAAACAGCACATTATCAGATTCCTGACAATTCTGAAAAATGCAGATAACAGATGAAAAATGCAGATAACAGATTAAAATTAAACGCAGCTGGTTAAAATTCTATTCAACACTTAAACAGTTTTTTCGCCAGCATCAAAATTAATCACTAAAATCAGATTTCAACGAATTAAATTTCCAGTTTTGATTAAAAACCAATACAGCAAATTTGCCAAAAGTACGATATACGAGTTTGATATTACGAGACAATGATTATTTAACACAGTATAAGCAATAAATCTCAACATCACATAAATTTGATACCCAATGCAGACTAATCGAGACATGGAAAATTTTAATTTGCTAACTGCAGTTTTAAAAGGCAATTTGCAATGGTAGTGAACAAAAAGTATGTAAACAACTCAAGTATGATTCAATTACAAGTTTGATTAATTGCAGAAATTTAATGACCTAAATCTGCAAAACTGTGATGAAGAACACATCTATTGTTACAGCAGAAAACAAATATACACATAATTTCGCAAAATAAAGAATAAAATTCCAAAATTATGTTGGCAATACAGTTTATAGATGTAAGAAAACTTAATCAAGGAACCTAGCAAATAGCTGTGCAGTAAAATATCAATATACAACAGGTTAAGATTGTTTTACACAGATTAAAAACAGTGCCATAATGAGTATTATAAATCTTTCCAGTAGTTTAGTAAGCTGTTGTTGAGTTTAACATATTGTTCTTAACAACAAAAGTGTAATTAAAATAAATATAAAAAATTTAATTTAATTTGAATAGAAAAATCATTATTGAGAAGAAAAGTTATATACTATAAAGTTAGTTATTAATATATAAAATAGATTTAGATAGTAATAAATATAATTTAAAAACTAACAATAAATTTATTTAAAAAGTTATATAATATTTTCAAAATTTTTATTCTAAATTTATAACTAAATCTTAATTTTATTTTAAATTATTTTTATATTAATAACTAAATTCAAATATAAAACTTAAACTTAATTTTGCTAAATATATTTTATTGCTAAATATTAATTTAATTTAACTTTTTTTTTTAAATCAAACTTACTTTTAATTTATTTTAAAAATCTCATACTAATATCATTTTTTATTTTAATTTAAACAATAATCCCCTCAACTATATTATTGTTTAATTTCAAATTAACTTCACATTTGTTTCAATGTAATTTCAATTATTTTTATCAATAATTAAAACCACTTTGTAACTGTGCATTTATTTTAGTTGCACATTAAGAATATATCACATGTACCAAATAAAACAGAAGAGAAATAGGTGGAGAATATTAACCCTATTAAAACAGTACAATATTATCACTATATTAATTAACTCATTAATTAATTGAAATATTAGATGCACAATTTCAATTTCATCTAGTAAATTAAGATTGTGTACTCTTTTCACTATTTCCATTTCCATTTAATCTTATATTAAATCGTAGAATAGGGGTGCATGAAGAAGGGTGGTGAAGTAAATTAGTGAGCCTACTATGAGTGTGAAGAAAAGTGAGATATGCTAAAGGGGTGTTTGGTTAAACCAATTTGGATGGATTTCCTATATAAGAGGACGAATTTGGGTGGATGAAAGTTATAGTATTCTGATAGGTGTAGCTTTGTTATTTAAAATATTTTTTATTCATCTTAAAAAGAGTTTTATTTTTTTAAAATATAAAATTATTAAAATATGTAGTTAAGTTGAGTCAGTTTCTATATTTTTTTATATTAAAATCAATTGAATCCAATTCATTTCAATTTTTTACCTACTTATTTTACAAGGATTAATTAGTAATTTCATAAATATAACAATTAAAAAAATAAAAATAAATCTATAACATCTATCAAATCATTTCTAAACTTTTATAATCATTCTCTTCAAATTCCTTCAAATTTTACCATCTATCTATTAATCAAAATAACTCTTTCATCCACACACAATTTACTTAAATCCCTTCAAATTTCCTATTTCAACCAAAGAAACCCTACCAGACCTCGCATAAGATAATACGGATGATTAGGCTACAATTGTTGAACTCTAAACCTGGACCACTTTGAAATTTGTCCGCTATTAAAAAGAAAAACGAAAATATGAAAACAGGGAAACCATATATTGATTTTGTTTATATTGTAGACTTAATTAAATTTTAAATTCTTAAAAAAAGAATTAATTGAACTTTTATTAATTTATTCTATTATATTTAATATTTAAGTTTTTATAATTTTTCAAGTGATTTTTTTTAAAGTTTTCATTAATTGAGTGATTATTATTTTATCTTTTTTTCTTATTTAATTATCTGGTGTTAAATGTAAAAGTTATGATTAATATAAAATAATATAAAAGTTGAATTTTATTACTTTTATTAAAAACGTATGGAATAAGGTAGATTATCGTGCTTCTTAATGCATGTTATCAACTACAATGACAAACTGTTGTTGTGTAGGCGATGACAATAATTATAAAAAAAACACGTTTTCAATTTAAACATAAAAACTACTTATTATTTTTACATTAAGTGTATAGTTATATTATCCAATTAAAAAATTAAATAGCAAATATTTAATAAAAAATTATAAAAACTTAAAACTTAGAATATATATAAAATTAATACTTAGTATATATATATATATAATTAATACAAACTTATGATAGAGTTAATTAAGAGTATTTTTTAATTCTACGTTATCTTTCTAAGATTTATTAATAATTGAACACTGTTCAAAAAATACAACCTTCGACGCGTTCCCTTTTGACTTTCTTGAGTTTTTCTTCGAAAAAAGGGGCGTATTTTGGATCAGTGCTTATCATTGTCACTAACACTTGACATATACAAAATGTATGCTAAATGTAGAGCGGTTGATGGTCAGAGACAACCTAATTTCCATGTCCTTTCTTTGTCCAGAAGACTTTTCCTTATAAACAGTGTGAATAGGGAGGAAACATTAGACATTAGTCTGGTATGTATTAATTATTATTATTATTATTATTATTAATAAGTCTGGATGTGGCTTACTTATTTATTACATAGTTTGAGTTTAATCTGTTTAACAGTGTGATTTGATCCCGAAAACATATCAGTAGCTCGTTTTTATAAGAAAGTAAAGTTATAAACAAGCGAATAAATTTTAACTAGGTTAACATACCTAAAAGGATAATAGATATTAACTATTATATGTATATTTTTTATTTTTCAAAGACTAATATTAAATGGTGATATCATCTTCACGAGATAAATAAGATTTGTGATTTTTTTTTATAATTTTTATTATGTATTTTAATTAAGTGATTGAATAAATCACATGTAAAAAAGAAGACTATAAGAAAATAAATCATTTATATTCTCATGTGAAAAATAATGATACATTTAGTAGAAAATAAAAACAACTAATAAAGATTAATTACTAGTGGATATTAGGATTAATATAGAATCTAGAAAGTCTTAGGTATTTTGATATGTCAGGATTAATATAGAATCTAGAAAGGTCTTAGTTATTTTGGCCTATAAAAAAATGTACTCATAAATATAATAGGAGATAAATTTTAAAATAAAATTGAGTTTTCTTTTTGAGAAATTTATGGTGTTCTGATTTATAAAAATCCAAATTTGATCTTATCATGATATCTTTTGACTCCCATGACTTATCACTCACCTGTGACAATCAATCTCATAACTTATCACTCATCTTCTCATCTTTCTTGAATGTAATGTCAATATCTTTTTTTCAAACTGTTATTTTCTAAACTCATTATCGAAAACGACCATGTCCCACATTTCTCATCAATATTTCTCATGGCATAAGAAAGTTAAAAAAAATAACAAGTCTTTATATTAAAAATTAACAGATCCACAAGTACTTATCTTGTTATAGAATAAAATAAAAGAAAGTTTTATAAACTAAAATGATTAAATCATAAACAAGATGAATTAATAACCATGAGACATTTATAACTTTATGCTATTAACCTCTATGTTTTCCCTTAAAATTAAAAATTTAATATTAAAAAATATCTTTAATTATTTAATACAAAAATAAGCAACTAAATTAATTCAAACTAGCTCGAATTCGATTTTATTAAATATAAGATGAAATTCCAGTTTTATAAATTGAAAAGTATAATGTAATAAACTTGACTAGAAGTAGCCAACTTTATATTTTATCATAATTATCTTAAAATTTAAAATAATAATAATTTATGATTACATAATATTATAAAAATGTATGTATAAGTTCAACTTACATTTTTTATTTCACTTTTTTTAATTCTTATGATATTGTTCCATCTTTTCTTATATATATATATATATATATATATATATATATATATTATTATTATTATTATTATTATTATTATTATTATTATTATATAAACATGTTCGTTGTCTGTCCTAACAGGTTTTTCCTAAAATCTAAAACATAATCTTTTACGTCAAAAGGATATAAAAAATAATTAAATATGTCCTTTTTAATCAACAAATTAGACTAGAGCTCTAGCAATTGAAGCCATAGGTCCTGAAAGTTGGCCTAATCTATTTCCGTTCCTAAATGTCAATGCTTCTTTAAGTTCAAATATGGTTGGTTTGGTACAACCCAAATATTGAATCTTGATGAAGACTAAGGTTTTGAAGGGTTATTTTGTTTTTAATAACTGCTTATGCTGAATACTGTCCTCAAATTCTCTAATTCTCTCTCTGCCTCAATTTTCTCAAATGAAAATATGTATCATACAAAATACTGAAATAGCACACATTATTGTAGAAACTTCAATATCATCAACCTTGCCTGACCAAAACCAACCAGACCAATAAATCACAAACTCTCTCCTTAAAAACTTCACATTAACAACATATGTGTATGTTTTCAGACTCATCCTAAGATTGAATTTTAAAAAGGTTTGATGATGGATCCCTCTTATAGAAAGTATAATAATGATGATGGAAAGAGAAAACAATGAATGAGTTTTTAATTTTAGTGAGTTGTTGTTCTTTGCTTATCCCACAATCCAAGTCCCCTTTTGGTTTATTTGGATAAGATGGGGCCAAGTGATTAGGACTTTATATTATTAAAAGTAAAACTAGTGAGTGTTACTCCTTGGAGGCATTGTGCAATTTCAACTATGTAATGATTCTCAGTTAATTATTATTAACTTCTCATTGATTCCTTTCATACAGCAAGAGGTTACAAAACTACTGCATACACTTTCCTCCTTAATTAGAAGATGGACCCATTTTTTACATTTAAAAGTTTAGCAGAAATAAGAAATATCTATCAAAAGGTAAACTTATATTCTAAGTATTTCTTTTTAGTTATATATTTAATATTCGAATTAAAAGTTAAACTAAAACAATTTTGTATAAAGTGATTTCCATGATATACATGCTAAAACTTTAGTAATAATGAAATCATTTAAGAAAATTTTTTTAAATCATTTAATAAAAGTATGTTTGGTTGCATTAATTTAGAGTGATGTATTGTAAAGGATTTGCAGAATGAGATCCTTGTATGAAGAGATTTGAAAAAATAAAATTGGAAACTTATCCTCATGTAAAAAGATTTGAAAGAATCAAATTGGAAATTTAGAAACAACTTTTTTCGTAAGTAAATTAGAAACTACAAAATATTTTTTTTCACAAAGGTCAATTAGTAATTTCATAAATATATCAATTAAAAAAATAAAAAAAATCTATAACATCTATTAAATCATTCCCAAACTTTTACAACATTTTCTTCAAATCCCTTCAAATCTTACCATCTATCCATTAATTCAAACAATCTTATCATCACAAACAATTTAGTCAAATTCCTTTAAATTTATTTTCTTAAATCTACTTTTCCAACTACACAAACAATTCATCCTCTTATATAATAAAATAACACAAATTGATTTAACCATATAAACATCTTTCACTAATTATATTAATAAGGAGGTCTAATCAAGTTTACGTTTAGAAATGGCACGAGACTTTCGCCTTGGTTGAAACAGTGTTTCGTCCTTCATTCCCTTCATTAGAAAGAGAAGAAGTGTTATTTTTTTTATGACAGGAAAGTACAAGAAAACAAAACAGAAACAGAAAAAGTGGCTTAAGAAGTAAGTTAAATATATATTTTTAATTAGTAGTAAAACTTAATTAAAATATAAAAATCACTTAAAGTTATTTTCACTTTAAAATCAATCAATTTTTCAAATTGAAGTCAAACATACAAAAATTAATATATATATATATATATATATATATTTGGAAAGATTTAGATAATTTGTATAAAACTTTAGATTTTAATTATATTGTGTGATCTCATGCACAAAAATTACACTGATGAACATAACTTAACTCTAAATGACAATAATTAATATAATCTAACATAATTTTAGAGGGCACGACTACGGCTTATGCATCTCTCACCCACTACCTTTTCCCACCAATATTTAATTGTAACCATTATAACTAAACAACACTTAAGATTGGTCTTCTCTTCTGAAAAATGTACTTTAGGAAGATGAAATGAAGATTTTTCGCTGCACAAAGTCTTGTCATATGCAGCAAGTAAAGTCCAATCTAGGGAAAGTAGAGGAGCCTGAGAAACTCTGACTCTGTCAATAAAAACAAAACCTTGCTCATTTCATTTTACCCATTATAAAATTGAAAGTTGCAACATTCCCATCCCATCACATTCCACGCCTAGAAGTAGATCAGTGACGTTATATGACGTGAGACCCTACGTCAATACGCACAGTAAAATAGATTAATTCTCACATACACATCTTAAGCAAATCCTAATATATTTGTACCAAAAGACTTATTTGCCACCACACTTGTCAAAAATCAAACGGTTGCATGAAAGATAAATTAGAAACAAGGGTGACAGAGTGGGAATTTCCTCTATTGTTTTTATATATAAGATTTGAAGTCAGTTTTAACATTAATACTATACATATTTAGAATGAGAGAAACGTAGGGGTAAAGGAGAAGCAATATTGTGCTAAATGCATCCAAGTCTTAGTTACTTTTTTGTGGAAGTCTTCGATGAGTTTTCCACTTGCTTGCCACTACCAAATTCCAGAACCCCAGATTTTCTTAAAGTAAATTACAAATCAGAGTCCTGTTCATAAAGAGACTGGTCAAACAATCAATAAATGATTTTTCTAAAAAAAGTTAATGATAAAAATATGTACTGTATCAAAAGTATATACTTTACCCCTACATTAAAATATGTACTATATTCAATAAAGCATGAAGAAAGTACAGGAGTTAGACAATACTGAGTAATATGCTTCTAGAATTCTTTTCAAAACAACTTTCAGATGAAACAAATTATTCATATTCAAAAATAACTTTATATATGTTAATTTGTAAAAATAATTAGTATAATTTTTATAATTTTACTTTTCAATTTGTGAATTAATTAATTTGAATTTACAGAGAAATTTATCCAATTTTTTTTTTCAAATTTTTTTACAGGAGTTCCTAGAACGTAGAAAGAGAATAAATAACAATATAAATACGATAATAATATAATGCAATAAAAATATAAAAAAATTAGAAATGTTATCACTGTAAAAAGTATAGCAGTAACAGATGTGGTAGCGACCGGATCCACGTCAGTTAGGATAACTTCTTACCTTAATTTATTAGTGTGAATGAATATGACTAATTTCTCTTCCTAAGACTTTCCTCTGTCTTATTATCTATAAAACTAAAATAAAAAGTTTATATAAAGTCTGTGTTTAGTTTTTTAAAGTCTATAATTAATCACGGAGATCAACAACTAATGGCAGTAAAAATGACTAAAATGGAAAATACTTCTTATTAAGTAATTTTCGTAGCTTTTTACCTTTCAATAGAGAAGATATTTTCTTTTTCAAATTAGAATAATTTGTAATATAATTTAAACGCATCCTTAAAGAAAAATGAAGTGTAATTTCCACTGTTTTTCTATTAAGGTTGTTGAATTCCTCTTAACTGACTTCGATTTTTCGGTCCAATCATTATGAGATTCAAAGGTTTTTTCCTCACTCCTAAACAGTTACTTGACAGTATATATAGGTTCCCAAAGTTCCCTCTTGTTAAGATTGGTATTTGTCTTATTTGTTGCAATTCTACCAACCTGAACTCCTAATCCACCAACTTTTTTATTCAAAAAAACTGTCAAACGGTGCTATTGTTATTTGGCTTGGCTATATCTCTATGGCACTAGTCAAAGACCTATTCTGACCTCTCTTCTCTCTCAAAACACAATTCTGAGATTCATACTCATCTGTCCGAGTACAAAATGGCAGGGTAGGAGGAAGACTGCTATGATCTGTGTGCTTCTTGGTTTCTAATTCCGCAGGTACACTTCCTCCCTGATTGATGTTAATTTCCATCCACACAATCTAGATGATATGTTTGTTTCAAATACTGTAACTTATTGCTCCTTCTGATGAATGGTACTATCTGTTGCAATCCTAGTAAACTGATTTCAATCTGCAGCAGATAATACGTGTTATAGTGTGATGCATGCATGTGATTGCAAAAAAATGTTTTAACTTTTCTTAAAATTCAACCCTCTTAGAAAGTTTTCAACTTTTTCTTGTATAGGTCTCTGGTCCCAAAGGGTTTTGTTAAGCCTTTTCTGTTACTGTCACTTGATTTAAACACTCGTATATTGGGCTACAATTTCAAACAGGAATTAGATTTTCGTTGGGAGTATTGCTTTTGTCTTACAAAATATGCTGTGGATCCTCACTGGATAGAGTGGATTTTGAGGCCGGTAATTCTCCCATCTAAAGACAAATAAAAGAGTTTTGTGATGGCTTTCACTTTTATCCAAACTTATTTGAAGCCTTGTTTTGGGAGTCTCTTAATAGTTAACATCTTAGTTAGTATTTGCAGTAGAATTTCATTTCAAATTGATTTCTGGCTAGATTTAACATACATCACGTTGGAAGAGCAAATGGCATATCTCATCAATTTGAATGTTTGAAGAATCATCCAACAATATTTTTGTTTTTTCTTTTTGTTTCCGGAGCATTTGATTTTATTTCAAGAATCGGCAGACTGCATACAGAAGATCATAGTTTAAATGATAAATCACACAAGAGGGTTTTAATATTTATTTTACTTTTTGAAATACAGAGGAGGCCACTATGACAGTTATAATGGTCTTTGCCATGCTAAGGTAGAATTTTAAGCTGTCATGTCAACTCATGTTTGACTGGATCCAGTAACTAACTTTTATTTTTAAAAAACATATTTGAAATTCATTCTTGTGGTTGGTCGAGTAGGATAATATTAAGTACTTGAACAATTTCGACCATGGTGGTTCATCTGAGAATCAAGTAGCATCAAATCCTCTTTCCGTTCCCACACTGAGTATGATTAATTAGTTCAATTTTACAGACGAGAAAAGATACTTGCAAAAGTTATGTGACAGATATTCTTAATCTGGAACATTATTTTTCTCAGGTAAAAAGCTTTTTTGAATTTGAACATGATGAATCATCAACCAACTGATTTAGGATGGCTTTACTATGTTTATCTGTCGACTGAGGCAACAAAACTCAGCTGTGTATATAGTATTTGGTTTTTTTTTTTTTTTTTTTTTTTTTTTTTTTTTTTTTTTTTTTTTTTTTTTTTTTTTTTTTTTTTTTTTTTTTTTTTTTTTTTTTTTTTTTTTTTTTTTTTTTTTTTTTTTTTTTTTT
>Ga0099824_1005371_pt1 | contig 18071 bp, 7 predicted proteins | sample SiratrowhiteBW_FD_76837 | JGI IMG/M metagenome (GOLD analysis project Ga0099824, IMG submission 76837) | Root nodule microbial communities of legume samples collected from California, USA - Siratro white BW | ecosystem: Host-associated > Plants > Roots > Nodule | place: USA: California... | reverse complement strand
TATATATATATATATATATATATGAAAGTGTTAATATGGAATTGTGGATGCAGAAACAGTGCTCTCTCATTGAAAGGGATCTGCACAGTTAGGTTGGAAACTTTGAATGGGAAGCTCTAAAAATCACATATATGTATATATATATATATATATATATATATAGATAGATATTGTAACATTATCCAACGGTTAATGCATGATATATATCACCTTCATAGCTTTTTTCAGTTTTGAAAAATTTGACTTATTGAATTTTGTCCTTTTATAAAGTGTTTGACAGTGATTTTTTTCACCAGAATAATTCAAATAATGATTTTCATTGCAACAACACACCTGCACATGAACATCACCTCTTACATGTCATATTAAAGTGATTGAACTCCCAAGCCTTATCACTATTCTAGCTGGATCTCACCATGTTTAGAGTACTTTCATGTCAAAAACAATTACACTGTGAGATTTGACTTATCATGAGCAATACAATTAAATTTACATTTTCTCTTTAACTGTCTTGTCCTATTTTCTTTCCTTTTTCCCCTTAATAAGTTGAATAATAATTTGAAGCAGCCATTCTGAAAAATTAATTCCCCCTATAAATTTTATCTCAAAGGAGGAAAAAGGATCTATATCCTTCTTAATTTTTTAAGTAATATCTGGGTATTTATTTATTTTGGTACTCCTTGAATAATTATTGAGGTGCTTAATAACATTTTTTTTTCTTTCAACAAGGACAAAAGAGATTTCTGTGCCTGATATGATGGGTCAACATTGCTTTGGTATGCTAGGCCATGTGTTCATAGTTTACATTATTTTAGAGATAATACCAACTGTTTGATTATGAAATCAACATAATTAGTTTTGTATTTTATATAAGCATGTCATATAGGAAAAGAAACTGATAAGGATAGGTAAATCAGAAGAAACAAGAGCAATTAAAGGAAGAATTAAGCTGGCTATAAATAGGGTGTATGAATAGTGACCAGAATAATTTGCATAATAATAATAATAATAATAATAATAATAATAATAATAATAATAATAATAATAATAATAATTGCTTCTCATCCAGAACTATCTGGTTTTTGTATTTTTCTTTAAACTATATTCTGATTCTGAGTATTATATATACGTGTGCATTTCTAAAATAACCTAGAGTCTATTGTACGATGGAATAATAACTTTTATTTCCTTCTTCTGCCTCAACCAAAATTTTCAATTCTTCTAATAAGACAAAGTAAGGAAAACCGTACTAATTTAATTTTAGGATTATATTATAAACAAAAGATAATATTGTTTATGTGAACAATTGTTTTTAACTGATCATAGTTGACTTCAACACACGACACACCTTATTGACCTAACTGCACATGTTCCTCTTCTTACTGAAATCAAGAAGATATTATACACACAAGAAAAATATACATTTGAATCACTTTTTTCCTTCAACTTACTTCGTAATAAAGTAATATTGTTGACATTAACAGTTGGTTTTAACACTAGTCATATAGTTGACTTCTACAACACAAAAACCATAACTTTTTTTCACTATAAATTGCATATAATATTATATTCTTAGATTAATAATAATAATAATAATAATTATTATAGTGTGTTGTAATGTTTATGCAGAAACAGCATGTGTGGGAGGGAAAGAGTGGTATTTCTACACTCAAAGAGACCGTAAGTATGCAACAGGGCTACGCACAAATCGTGCTACTGCCTCAGGGTACTGGAAGGCCACAGGGAAGGACAGGCCTATCCTTCGCAAGGGCACCCTTGTTGGTATGAGGAAGACTTTGGTTTTCTATCAAGGAAGGGCACCCAAAGGGAGAAAAACTGAGTGGGTCATGCATGAGTTTCGCATTGAAGGTCCCCATGGACCCCCCAAAGTTTCTTCTTCTAAGGTATATATATATATATACCCTAATGGAATGAGTTCAAAGTTTTAGTGTAACATTATTATCATCGATAATGTAATTATGATAAAAGTTAAACAACTTAATATGTACTATAGTTTATGATTATATAAGATTATTTATTATAATTAGATATATAAAAAAAAAAATGATCTAGCTTCTTTGTCCTCTAAACATGTTTCATTTACATGCATTTATCTGAAGTATTTTATGTTATGTTGTGACAACATTTTATTCCAGCTAGTATTGGACCAAATTGAGTAAGTGATGGGTAACTTGTTTTCCCATTAACCACTTTGAATGGTCAGTATATTCCTTTGCATGCATCAGGGAGGCAGCTAGTGATTTGCAATAAAAAATTTGAGGACTTTTGACTTTTTGGGATATGTTTTTGCTTTGTGCCAAAACCAAATTTGTCTCACTTGGCTATTGGCTAGAATGTGACTACATAAGATATATGGGGTAGCTGACCTAAGAAGATCCTATTTGATATTCTTTTTCTTTTATTTTACCCTTATGTAAGCCTATGAAAGCACCAAATTCTTCCATGTGTAAGGTTTTTGGCTTGTGTTGTGAGAGCCACTGAATATATTATAGCATCAATCATGTTGCTTTCCTTTCACTTTCTTAACCTTTTTGCTTAATCCAATATGAATTAAAGACCTTATAATGTGCACAATATGTAACTGCAGGAAGACTGGGTCTTGTGTAGAGTGTTCTACAAAAACAGAGAAGTTTCAGCCAAACCTAGCATGGGTAGCTGCTATGAAGACACAGGCTCTTCATCTCTTCCTGCATTAATGGACTCTTATATTAGTTTTGATCAAACTCAAGCTCATGCAGATGAGTTTGAGCAAGTGCCCTGCTTCTCCATTTTCTCTCAGAACCAAGCAAACCCCATTTTCAACCAAATGACAGCCATGGAGCCTAAATTACCTGCAACTGCATATGGAGGAGCACCAAATTTGGGTTACTGCTTAGACCCTTTATCCTGTGACAGAAAAGTCTTGAAAGCTGTTTTGAGTCAGATCACAAAAATGGAAAGGAATCCTCTGAACCAAAGTCTTAAAGGGTCTCCAAGCTTTGGAGAAGGAAGCTCAGAGAGTTATTTATCTGAAGTGGGGATGCCTCACCTGTGGAACAATTACTGATGTGGTACTTCACTCCTTTAACCCTCTTCCCCAATGCCATCATGGCAAAGAAAAATTAAAACAAGAAAAAAAATGCAAAAGATGAAGATATGAAATTAATCCATTGTTTGAAGTGATGGTGAGTGCATATGTTTTACTTGTGGTGTTTAGCTATTACTATCATACACATCCTCCATTATGTGTCCCAATATATTAGGAAAATGGGACTTGTAATTCAAACTTATAAATATTTGTAGTCAATTCTAGTTAGTGGATGATTTTTTTTTTCTTGTTGCTAAACTCCATCTTGAGCTACAATTACGAATATCTTTAAGTTTTTTCCGTTTTTATAATGAAAAAATTTTCACTAAAACCCTTATATTATTTAAGAATAAATCATTCTGCAATTTAAGATAAAATTGTAAAAGTTTATATGAACTAAAATAAATAATGTTTCAAATAGAATGAGTCTAAATTTAATTGGAATATTTGAATTTGAAAAAAAGACATTATTGAATTTGAAATTGTCACATCTCAAATCTCTAGCCCTTGCTTGGGTTTCTTTCTGTTTTGTATCACTAAAAATTTTTATAGCACCCAAGAAGATAAAAATCAGTTTTATGTTTGTATATTATTAGAACAAACTAGTGTTAACACGCTAAATATTAAAAAGGTGTTATAATCAAAATGATAAATGGTTAGCCTTACAAAATAAATTTATGTGAGTACACTAACTATTAGATACATTATAGCACAATTTTGTGAACCTCTCCAAAAAACAAATTACAAATCTTGTTGAAAGTGTTGCTATCATTTGTCATGGTGACATTTTAATGGACCGAATATATTATAATTCTTATCAAATCTTCTCCACAACCACCACAATAATGGACTAGGGAAACGAATAAAGAGTAAACTAAATATTTGTTGTGTGCATATACTAATAAAACTTTGACGCAATTATATTATTCATAATAGTAGTAGTGTACCGAAAAATGAATAATAACATAGGTCACTTTAGCTTGCATATGATGTTAACTTTATCATTTAAAGTAATAGAAAAGGATTAACTTTAAAAGTAAAATTTTCATATTTTTTATAACTAATTTTATTAATATAGCGTAACTGTCAAAATGGGTAACTTACACTAGCTGCATGGGAGATATTTTTCTTCAACTATATATTGTCTAGAAATGTTTTAAACCCTAGCAATAATTTCCTTTGAATTTTTAATTTGTTTAGGTGAAAAAGTTTGTGTGAAGTGCAATGTCAAACACATTAAAACAAAGCAAAGTTAATCATCTTAAAACTGTCCCTTTCGTGGGGCTGATTAATTGGAAGAGACAATTACTATGAGAGAAGACTAAATCACTATGATGTCAGCTTAAGGATTCGCTGACTTGTTTGGTGTTTTCTTCTTTATTTTTCTAACTAGGGTTTTGATCAAGTGTAAGCAACCCACATTGCCAAACACCTTAATTACATGTTCAACGATGAGATTTTTATTTTGATCTACACTTAAAAACGTGTTTAGATATCACTTTTATCACATTTCATAAATAAAATGTATCAATAATTAAAAAAAAAAAAATATTAATGTACCTTCTATTCTTGATCAATTTTGAAAAAATATAAATCTTATTTATAAATTAATGAAATGATATTCAACAAAGATAAAAGGATATATTAATAAATTAAACATAAGTTATAATAATATAGTAGTTTAATAATTAAAATTAAGTATTTGATGTTGATATACTTAAGATTATTTCATAAGTAAGAATTATATATATATATATATATATATATATATATATTTGGTTTTATATGATCGATATTATCAAATTCTTTTATAGGTCAATTTACCTACAAAATTACATATTTCTTCTACATTTTATTTTACTATAGTTTGTTTTATTATGTTCTTGTTCTTATAAGGTTAAAACCAATATATGTGATCATTAAAATTATGATTTCTTTTTTTTTTATCTTTTTTCTAGTCATCGGTCTTAGTTTTGGTTTTTGGTCTCAGTTTTTGGAAGTACTTGTAATTTAACTTTAATGCTCAACTTAGTACATAATACAACAATTTAAAGAATTTTTAAAGATTCATTACACGTGGGGATAGTTAATCTAGACTCAAGCAAATCTAATATCTCCTTAATGATGACTGTAAAGCATATTTGTACCTGATTATTGTTAATGAGATAATTATGTAATAATCTTACAAGTTGATTGACTTGAATGATTAATCAGTAAAAATCCAAGATGTTGACATGTCGTCATCTTAGCGACGTGTCAACATTTGGGATAGGAGTTGGCATCTTGAGCAATACACTAGACTCCACAGTAGAGATGAGTCTTTGAAAGAAAAATTCATTTCTTTATCGTTTATTTAGTTGTCTAACATGTAATCGACTTGTAAGATATATTGGCCCCTCAAGCTCAAGTAGGTGTGGCCTACAAAGAGTTTAGAACACCTCGATTGTCAAGTTTGTCAGGGAATGTGATGGGTCACTTGATCATGATTGTTCGTCACTACAAGAAAATTTTGTTTTATATACGGATTTGGATCCGTATATATATTGGGTGTTACATATGGATTTTAATCCGTATGTAAAATTTCGTTACATACGGATTTTTTCCGTAGGTAATGCTTAGCTGGTATGAAATTTTAGTGCGTTGTAGCGAAAAGTATTTTCGAAGGATTTATCTGTATATAATGGATTTTAAATCCGTATGTAAATAATGAAATGTGTTTTGTACGGATTTACATACAGATTTTAAAAAAATTTCAAACCCTAAAACCCTATTTTCACTCAGGCTCTCACGCTCTCCTTCATTTACAATGGGCTTGTGCACCTTACGTCTCATTCATGCACCTGTAACGTCATTGTTCGTTCATCTTCATCTTCATCTCGTTACTTCATCTTCATCTTCATCTCACTCCCTAAGTCATCGTAACCGAAAATCATAGTCGTCGTAACCCCAAATCACAGTCGCCGTAAACTAGGTCATGGAGTGCCCTAACCTCAAATCAGAGCATAGCCTCTAAATGTGGTGTATTGGGTTCCTAACCAAAGATTGAAGTTCAATCGAAGAAGTGAAAGGTCCACGAGTGAAAGGTAACGACATTAATCTATCTCTTGATTGTTATTTTTTTTCGCATTTGTTTATAGTGGACCGAACGATTTTCCCCAATTGTATGGGATTTGCAAGTGTTCTTTGTAGGTTGCAAGTATTAAAATCTCCAATTTTAAAAATCCTACGTTTGTTTGTCCCAAACCGAAAGAGAGTAGTGTCGGCCCCATCGACTCTATACGAGGTAAGATTATGTTTTTCAAAATATGTTAATGAATTTAGTTTAGGTTGAGGGTTGTAAGTGATTGAAGTATTTGTAATATCATTGTGTATTTTTTTATGTTCTGAGAAGGATTTGAAGTTGTTTGTGCTTAATTCCTTAACTTTTTTAATTAATAATGATTTTTTGATCATGCTTCTGTTGAAATTAAGGTACGAAAAGATGCTTATGTTCAAATGAAGGTGGGAAGAGATGGGTGGAAGTCGAGTTGTGATAGGGGATTAAGAGAAGGATTTATGAATTTAGTGAGGTTTTGTTATGTGGCACTTTCTTCTTCTATTAGTGAAAAGAATGGTGACACATTTTAAAATGGGTTTCAAAATGGGGATTTAATAGGGTAGCAGTAGTTGGGGAGTCGCGTCAGTTCAAATTCCTCACATTTCATTGCCTATAAATAGGGTAGCATGTGGGTTCCACGTTTACCTTATTTTGTATCCATTCTTGTCCAAGACTATACTAGTTAAAGAGATGGTATGAGAGGTAAAACATATATCTTCCCTTTCTTCTTGTTCATTTTCAAGGGAGTTCAAGGGTAGTGATAGGGGATGCGTCTGGGGTACATGGTTTTCTAGCTTAAATAATAGTGATTTCAAGAATACTAGCAAATCCTCTCAGGTACCCCAGGCAATCAATTTGAATGATAATTTCATGGACAAAGGTTAAGGTTACCTTTTCTAACACTGACCACTTCTTGTGACACTGCTAGATATGCCAGTAAGGGTTGTCTTGGTGCAAGCTTATTGAGGACAGGTGGTGATGAAATGGAGGCCATCACCATAGAGAGTGCATCCTCGCATGTGTCATCAGATGAGAATTTCTCCACCTTCCTCATAAGCTTTAGAATCAGTTTTATCTTGTCTGTCAGTTTTAACAAAAACTAAGATAAGGATGCCAGCCAATTGACAAGTCTTTGCACTTCTTTAAGGTTATGAGGGCTTCACATGGTTATAAGCAGCTAACATTTGTTCGAGTTCATCTCAACTCCCCGATGAGTTAGCATAAATTTGAAAAACTTCCCATTCGATACTTAAAATGCATTTTTCATGCATGCTTGCATAGTTGGTTGAAGATCTTCGTCAATTCGATCGCATGTTGTTCTACTGTGTCAAATTTTACACTCATGTCATTGACATAAACCTTCATTTTTTCCCTATCTATTCCCAAAATATGTGATCCATCAACCTTTGGTAGGTACCCCTTACATTCTTGAAACTGAAAGGCATTACCTAATTAAAGAAGTTTATTTCGATTAGGAAAGTTTTCTTCTCAGATAGGAATTTGGTTATAACCAAAATAGGCATCAAGAAAACTCAACACCTTATGCCCGACAATCCAGCAGGTAGGCATCTTTGGGATAGGCCTTGTTAAAGTCAGTGTAATCAATGAATATGCGCTATTGTCCACTATCCATCTTTATGAGCACTACATTTGCCAATCATGTAGTGTATTAGACCTCATAGATGAAGCTAGCCTACAACAACTTCTTAACCTCTTGCTCGATTGTTAGTTTTCCTCTTCCTCTAATATCCTCTTCTGCAAAATCGATTTGGCTTCTTTAAATACTGAAAATATATGAGAGATTACATAAGGATTTATTATGTGCTTGTTAGCGATTGTCCATGCTAACAAATCTTAATTCCTCAATAATATCTCCATCAAGGGTCTCATTTCGACCTCCGTTAGGTTTGTCTCCAAACATGTGTTTTGGTTTTACATCCCTATTTACTATCGAATTATTTCTTCCTTAGGCTCCATTCTCATTTCATCATTGAGCCAGGGGTCAAGGTCGGTCATAGTGATGACTTGGTTTACCTCTATGTGCCTTTGATCTTGATTAGGTACTCGAGGAGCAACTTTCAAACTCGTAACATAACAATCTTGTGTAGTCCTTTAATCTACATGTACAATTACGAATCTCAATACTTAGATGGAAGCTTAATGGCGAGTTATGGGGTTGACACAATTACCTTTAGCTTGTTGAGTGACGAGTGTCTGAGAAGGTTAACGTCAATAATGATATATCTCACATTGATAGTCTTATATTTTGTTTCCCTCTCCAAACTTCGTATACAAGTCAATATATCCTCGAGTATCCACTCGCTTTACCGAGAACCCAGATATGTACTTGTCATATAGAATCATGGCTTTTTGAGATAGCCCAATCGTTGAAACATCTTCTAGTATAACTTTCCTAGTTCACCAAAATTTTCATCATAATGAAGTTGGCCACCTTTATCGTGATGACTACAGGATCGTCATGGTCTGGGTCTATGGCTTGGAAATCATCGTCAATGAACGTGATTATTAACATTTTCTACTTATTTCAAACAACATTAATGAACTTGTTGGCTTGTAGGCGTCTTTCCCTAAAAGAATTTGTGCTCCCTCCACCGGTGTATCTTCCTGAGATGGTGTTGATCACTCACTATAAAGGTCCTTCATGAGTTTGGTTTTGGGCATCATTATGATACTTGGGTTGCCTTTCTCACTCTTCTAGGTTGTGGTTAGACTTCAACAGAGGTTCTCTCCTTTCATATTCTCTTTTAAAAAATTGTCAAAGGTGCCCAACCTGAACCAACTCTTCTATCTTGTCTTTCAAGGTTATACATTCTTTCATTGTGTAACAATAGTTTTGATGGTACTTGTAGTGTGTAGTCTGGTTAACATTAGAAGGGCATTGGTCTTCCTCGGTGACATCTTAAGGTTAACACTCAAGGCTTCTTCCAACACTTGAGCTCGCTTGGTGTTTAACGGTGTATACTTCGAAAAGGATGTTGTGTGCAGAGGGTCTCTCAGTCTTCTTAAGGGCAGGGTGGCCTATTTGAATCTTTACTCACGTTCTCACGTCAATGTTATCATTCAGATTTCTCACCTTATTTTGAAACCCTTTCAACTTCTCGAGTTGATGGAATTTAGTTGCTTGTTATCATAACTCGTTGAGATTCACTGTAGGTTTCTTACACGCACTGTCGAAAAAGGGACCCAACTCAATGTAATGACCATGAGATGCATGGTCACCTTAGGACTAAGGTTGCAAATATTTAAGGCAAATTTTGTTGAACCGTTCCATAAACACTCGTAGTGATTTCGTCTGTTCCTGCCTTGTGTTAACCAGTGCGATTGACATTAAATAGTGTGGTCGATTGGTAGTAAACTGTGTCTCGAATTAGGCTACCAAAATGTCGAAGCAGCAATTGAGTAAGAGAGAAGGTTGAAGAACCATCTTAGGGTAGCATCCTTCAAAGACGTAAGAAACACCCTACAAAGAATGACATCTTCAGACGTGTACAAGTTGACTTGTGTCACATAAGAATCAACATTCTCATCGGGATTCGTCGTGTCGTCATACTTGTCCAACATGGGACTCTTCTAGTTATTGGGGAGGTACGCTACCATTATGTCTTTTGTGAATGGGTGTTGACAAGATGACGTGTCGAGGTTATATATAGTGGTGAGAGTTTAGAGGGTACATTTTGTGAATTGTCTACCTTTTGCACCTTTTGTAGGATGTTAAGATTAGATCCCGTAAGGTCTTAGGGTTCCTGCTTCGTGTGAATATGAATTGTTCCACTACTCTCCAACTTTTGCCTCATGTGGGAGTTCTCAGTTCTCAGTTTGTCGATCTCCTCCACACTCTTTCTTTTTAGAGCCTTAATCTCCTTTCACAACTCCATCATTAACTTCATATGGTCGATGTGATTATCTTGGGTCTCTTCTATATTATGCCTATCATTGATCATGTTTCGAGTGTTAACCATGTGATTACTTCGTAAGGTTTTTCTCCAACCTTATGGTGGGCGCTAACATGTTCTTACAAGAACAATGGTCACCACAACTACAAATATATCTTCTATTCGTCTTTTCTATCCCCGTCCTCGGTCTTGGTCTTTGGTCTCAGTCTTTGAGGGGATATCTACAATTTCACTCTGATGCTCAAGTCAGTTATAGGGTTCAATGATTTATAGAGTCCTCAAATATTCATCACTTTTCTTCTTAGTCCATACATCTATTTATATTATCTGAGTTGGACTACTATGCATATGGATGGTTATTGTAGGTCTAAGAAAGCCCAATGTCTCTTAAGGATGATTATAAAGTAGATTTGCACCTAATTATTGTTAATGTGATAATTATGTCATAATCTTACAAATTAGTCGACTTAAATGACTTCTCAACAAGAATTTGATATATCAATACATCAACACATGTTTGACATGGTGATATTGATGATTAAGATTATGCATCTTAACATGTTAAACAATACGTTCTCTCAAAATTTACTATTAATTTAATTCTTTTCATATTATACATCTTAAAATAACATTTTATACTCAATTAGACAATCCAAAAAATAAATTTAATGTTTATTTAAAGAGTTCAACCTTATTACCTATTTTATTATTATTATTATTTATAAATTTTATCATCTAAGTTTCTCATCACACATTTTACCGTTTGTTTTATAATTTTATCATGATTAAATGTGTTTACATATTATAGAAAATAAAATAAAATAAAATTACATCGATGTTATAGAAAAAAATAAACGTTTGTTTTGCCGATATTTTATTTTTAAAATTTCCTTCTATAATCATTTTGTAACATATTTAATATGTGAGCAAAATACGTAAAAGTTTACAATATAATAATAAAATATATGAAAAAAATGGGTGATAAAATATATCATTAAGTTTAACTTTAAAATACAAAGTGATAGTAACGTACTTATATAGTTCATTAAATGTATGTATTGTTAATGGTCAATTAAATTTGAAATTCAATCCTAATAATATCGTAATTAAAATATTTTCACATTAAATATTAGCCCAAGTTACCAAAATAAAAATTTTAATTTACAAAATAGTAGTCAAAACACCTTGTAGTGATCCACATTATGGAGTCTAGCTAGAAGGGAATTCACACAACCCAAATAAACACATTCATACGATAAGCCAAGAATTAAAGTATTTATGCAATGTAATTGTTGTGTTAGTCAAAGTTCTTAAATAGTTATTTATTACTGCCACCGACAATTTAGACAATAATCCTTTTTAAATAATACTCAATCACCTTGACCATTAATATTTTCAATCCAAAAACAAATAAAACTGAAGTCAATTAATAACTAAAGTGTTTTCAATTTTCAAACAGTTTTGAGAAACAAGTGGATCCATAATGCATGTGAGGTCATAACGCAATAAATGTTAAGATCTCAAGATAAGCTCCAATGGGAAGATATATAGCATAGAGTTTAGATTTTAAACTAAGATATATCGGATTCGAATTTTACAAATAAAAAAGTGTGGTTAAAAGTGGAAACCTATTCAAATTAATCAGTTGGATTTTCAATAAAAAAAATAAGGAATAGTAAATATGATATAGTTTGAAGTTAAAATGAGTATTTCTTTTTTAAATGTACTTATTTAATAAGTAAATATAAATTATTTAAATAAATGTACAAAAATGCTTATTTTCAAAATAATATATTAGACAAATTTAAACAAGAACTACCCATTTTTTCACTTTAAAAAAATATTTAAGAAACAAACAAACTCACTAAAACATACAAGATTTCTAACAACAATTGTAGAATAGTTGTTAATATAAACTTCTTTAAAAAATAAGATTCCACATTGATTTAGAATTGTGTCCCCACTTAGAAAAATAGGTTTTGTTATGCATATATCAGTTGTTGTATGTTTTATATATCGTTGAAAATCACATACAATGTTTGTTAGAGTAATAATTGTTGTCATATGTGTATATTTTAAAATATAAATTTTGTTTTTATGATTACCTTTAATCTACACTCAATCAATTATTAAATACACATATACAATTATGATGTTACTTCACATCATAAACATAATTATAAAAAAAATCACATCATTTTAATCAATATATAAATAATGTAATTACGTTATTAAAGTTCAAAATAAATATTAATTATTTTATTATTTAACTAAAGTATTATAAACATTTATAAAATATTTTATCTACAATTTTTTTACTTAACCTAATATTTTCAAGCCTAACCATTGTGACTCATTAGAAAAAAAGTGAACTTATTTATATAAAATAAATTAATAAATAAAAACTAATTCATGTATTGGTCAATTCTAGTATATTAGATAATCCTAACATCTATCAATTACAAACTAACACAAAGGTCGTAATCTATTGCATTACTATGCACTCAGTCTCCAATTTATTTATTATATTATAACTGAAAATAATAACGTCAAAGAATTTTGCAAAAAAATAGGTTTTGGGTTGGTTTTCTAACATATACAACAATACATTTTACGATAAATTGTCACTAAAAATATAACAAAAGTAACATTTATAAGATGAATCGTCATCAAAATTCTAAAACGACTATAATTATTATGCAAATGGTCATAAAAAATTAAATCTGTTCTCAAAAATGATAACTATAAAAAATATAATTTACCTTAAAAAATGTCATTGCATGATAACTCTCTTGGAACTATTATTAAAAGACGTCATAAATAAGTAATTCTATACAAGTAAAAATTTAAGTTAGAAATAATATCTAGAATACTTCTATTAAGATATACTAATTTTATTATAAAGATAATTTAGAACAAAAATAGTGGCGATTTTATAGTTTTTATGAAACATTAAATTTTTTTCTTGTTTGTTCCTATTAAATTGTATAAGTATATACTTTTTAATCAATAAATAATAAAAAGAAAATTAAAATTATTAATAACGAGAGTAAACTTAATTATCTTTTTGGTAAATGTAATTGCTCTCAAGAATTTAATTTTTTGTTCTTATTTCAAGAAGAGAATATAATGTCATAAAAAAAAGCTAAATTGCCTAAAATTAATAAATTGTAACATATATATAAGAGCGTGGTGTTTCACTAAAAGTGAAAAAAAAATACGTAAATATTTTGGTTTGGAATATTTAATAATTAAAATATATCATTTTATCTTTTAAATGTTTTATCAATCATTGCATATTTAATATATTATCGCATATTTAATAGAACGCTATGTTGTAAAAAAAAATATGATAATAGAATATGAAAAAATGTTATTTAAAACTCGTAAATTGTTAGTTGTTGGTTGATAAAATATATAATTAATTTTTTTATTTAAATAAATTATTTTTGAATGTGATTTTTTTGTGGAGGAAGAAACAAATTTATATCACGAAAATAAAATAAAAACTGAATCAGATCAGTTTAAAAAGCACCCACTATTAGTTTTTTAGGTGCTCTCAAGCCGAAAAATATACTCTTAAGTTTGATGACTACAAATAATAATTAATACTACTAATAATACTTTTATTATTAAAATTTCTTGAAATTAATAAACTGTGAAAATGTACTGGCTAAAGATTGTGTTATTATTTTATTTTATTCTATATTAATAAACTGTGAAAATGTACTGGCTAATAAACAAGTGTATATTATCCACACAATAAAATCGAAATATGGCCATTAATTCCAATAATGCAAACGTTCATTTGACATATATAGTGTATATAATACTTCATCGATTTTTATCAAATATTATTTATCATAATTATTACAATTATTTTATTTATTTGTTTGTTTTTTCCACGTACAAACAGACAAACATTGCTTTGAATGTGGAGAGAAGATTATTTGCCATATTTAGCTCCAATGGATGAGTGTTAGGTAGAAGATTATTTGCCATAGTTAGCTCCCTCAGCAGTGTTTTATGTCTCATACATGAGTTGTCATCAAATGAAATGCAAAAGATATACACATAATTTACCATAACATTATCACAAAAAAATTGTTAACAGTGTTTGTTAGTCAGAAATTTTTTATTTTTATTTGTTAATATAAAAAAATTATATATTATTGTTTTATTAAAATTTTTATCTTGTTTCATTATAATTGTAGTCAAAGCTTAAACATGATATTCAAACTCAAATAGTTTATATTGACATGTACGTAAAATTTATGGATTTAGTGTAATTTACATTTGTAATTACAAAAATGGGAAAGTTTTTTTTTTAAAAACAAAAAAAAAAACTCAAATGAACAAGACTACTTGCTAAATTTTAATTTTGTAAGAATATTATAAATAATTTTTTTTTTGCTTTTTACTGAGAATTTTTTTATGAATCCTCTGCTCTTAAGAGTTTATCCATGTAGATAAGTGAATCTTCCAATTTCATAACATTTAGTACTTGAAAAAAAAATATTAAAAACAAATTTTTATTATTATTTGTTAAAATTTACTAGAAAAATTATTATGAAAAAATATATTTAAGACAAAAATGTCCATTTATTTGTTTAATAACCAATGTAAAAAATTATGTGTGATAGATTTTTTTAATATTTTTAACAATATTTTATATATAGTTTGTTAATAATTAATAAAAAAACATATTTCTTGTGTCGATAATTTTTTTAAATTTTTTTTAACACATACATAAGCTGATTTAATTTATGGAAAAATTCATTTTATTTTTTTCTTTTATGATAAACAAAAGGTTTAAAGATAATATGTGTGTATTTCTTCACTATGTACATTATATACAATAATTTATACTATAAGAAAAAAATATTATTTAAACACCAATTTTAGCAATCAAGTAAAGTGGTTGCTAATTATGATCAAAATAATCACCAAATTAGGTTTTGATTGCTAAATAACTACAAAATAAAAGTAATGATTGAATTTAGTGACCTATTAAGTCAAGATAATGGGTACCTAACATTAGCTATCAAAGTTTTAGTTTTATACCATTAGATTCTAAATTGGTATCTAATTAAGTTAGAGACTAATTTAAAATATAATAATATAAGTGGCTAAAACCTTGGTAGCTAATGTTAGATATCAATTATCTTGACTTAATTGATCACTAAATTCAATCATTACTTTAACTTTGTAGTTATTAATTTGGTGGTTATTTTGGTCACAATTAGGAAACATTTATTTGATAGCTAAAATTGGTATCTAAATAGTTTTTATTTTTCATAGTGTTAGTCGATGTTAAGTTAAAAATTAAGAAATTAAAAAAAAATATTCACTTCAAAATCATTTAACCCTAAATACATATTCTTAGATTTCAATACCACTCAAACTAAATTCATCCCCTTCTTAAACTACTAAACAAATATTAATCATTCCTAACTTAAAAACATTTAAATTAAATTATAACTTTAATAATGGCTATATTTATGATTACTTGGTTTATATGTAGTGTAGGATGAAAGTTACACATTCAATTTTTTGTGGAACATAATTAATAAATTAATAAAGGTACGATAATACTTTTAGTAAGGTTTGTTAAAGATTTTTACTGGTTATTTTAAAAAAAAATATTCAAATTACTTTTTTTTCTTAATCTCAAAACTTTTTATCTTTTTTAGCCAGTGAAAAGAACAAATAGGAGAAACAAATAACTAGAGCAAGAACACTAATATATAAAACTAGAGCATGAGCAATAACAAAAAAAAAAAAAAAAAAAAATAAAAAAAAAAAAAGAAAAAGAAAAGAAAAAAAAAAAAAAAACTAAAGTCAGAAAAGGAAATAACGAAAACAGGATAAAGAAGAAGAATGAACAAGAAATAAAACTCACAATTTTTTCTAATAAAAATGCTTATTATTATGTAAAATGTATCAATTATTTGTCATAATAAGTATGTATTATATCAGTTATAATTAAAATCAACATAATACATTTATTATTTATTTGTGGATTCTTATATAACCAAATATATTAACTTCATCATTTATTTAGAAAATATCATCATATTACTTATTACAAAAGGTGAATTACACTCATCACATTGTACATTGTGTCAACTTTTTTTTTTCTTTAGTACATTTAGTTATATATTTCAACTTTGAATATACAATAAATCAATTTAGTGCACAAAGTAACTAAAATTTGAGTATGTCAAAGTACATATCAAATTTCAAAGCATTGGCATTGAGTTGAATTTTGAAGGTCCAACTACATTTCTTAATCCATTGCCAAACTTTCGAAAGTTGTGTCTTATGATAATTTGTTTCTATCAATTTGAGTGCTAATTGAATAATGAACCATGCCATCACAAAATATATTTTTGCTTGCCATATATTATAACTCTAGAATGTTGTTGGTGTAGTGAGTTCTCCACTCATTTTCCCTTTTCCAATTGATACCATTTTTAAAAATTTAACATAATAAGTTTGTCTTGGATTATTTGAAAGATGATTGAGGTCAATCTTAATAAGTGAACTTTTAAGTCTAACTCAACCTTACAAAACCAACCGGCTTGTAAAATGAGGTTTACACATATTTTATAAACTATTGAAATATCTCATCTCTAGTCGATGTGGGATCTCCAACACAATCCTCTCACGCTGAGAGACTTGTGTTAGAGATCCCACATCGACCAGAGATGAGGCATTTCAATAGTTTATAAGTAGGTGCAAACCTCATCTTACAAACCAGTTTTGTAAGGTTGAGTTAGACTTAAAGTTCACTTCTGATATAACATCAGAGCTTATAGCAAAATTGTTGGATCTATCGAGCCACTTGCTACCGGGTCATTATCGAACTACATCGACTAGAGATGAAGCATTTGAATATTTATAAGTGGGTGCAAACCTCACTTTATAAGCCAGTTTTGTAAGGTTAAGTTAATGTTTTTCTTTTATCGTGTAAGAGAATAGCTTAAACTCTAATATCATTTAAACAAAAATGTTTAGATTTTTTTTCTATTTCTTCACTACGAAGCCAAGGTACATTATATACAATTATATACAATTAGATGGGTTACTCTCAAGCTAAAAGTCAGAAAATAAAATAAAGAATAAATTCTTAAAAGTTAACTACAAATACGATGTTTAAAAAAGAAACAATATTCTCCAAATAAGTACAAATATGCAATTAATAATTTCTTATTTTATGGAATTATCATAATTCTTTGGTTTCATAATCATTTAAATTAAATTCATATAATCAATTATTGATCTGAGCACTATGTAAACTAAATCCAACACTCCTAATAAAATTTTTGAGAAAAAATTTGGTCAAATATATTTTTATACAAGTTTATCTTTCGTGTCTCCCTCTCATGTTTTTCTGATGTTAATACTAAGAGTGTATTTGTTTATACAGACAGAAAGTTTTGCAAAAATGAAAAACGAAGAGTTTAAACTTTAAAAAATAAAAAGTTAATAAAAATCAAATATAGAGGAAAATAGTATTTTTTTTGCTTTTCTTCGTTGATAAAAAGAGATGTCCTAAGAAAGTTAATTTTATAACATTTCTTAATATAATTTAATTAATTAATAAAATAAATATAAATAATAATAATAACAATAATTAATAATTATAATAATAACTAAAATATTAAAAAATTTAATAAAAATTATATAATTATAATTTTATTATTATAAAATAATAATAAATAATAATTATAATAATAAAAATATAATTTTTATATATAAATATTATAATAATTAATATATATATAATAATAATAACGTAATCTATTTTATATATATATATATATATATATATATATATATATATATATATATATATATATTTATATATATATATATTAATTTCAATTACTACTCAAGATCCCTTCACGATGCTTTGCACCGATCCAAAGCACACGCAGATAGGTGAGGACGCGCACGGCTGGAGCGT
>Ga0099824_1005370_pt1 | contig 18073 bp, 2 predicted proteins | sample SiratrowhiteBW_FD_76837 | JGI IMG/M metagenome (GOLD analysis project Ga0099824, IMG submission 76837) | Root nodule microbial communities of legume samples collected from California, USA - Siratro white BW | ecosystem: Host-associated > Plants > Roots > Nodule | place: USA: California... | reverse complement strand
TTAAATAATATAATAATAAATATAAATAATAAAAATATATATATATATATATTATTATAATATATATAAATAAATATTAATATAAAAAATTTCTAAAGGTAGTTCCAAAAATTTCTGTTAAAAAAAAAAAAACTGTCGTTACTAAAATATATTATTATATAGTTAAACTTAAATATTACCACATATCTAATTTGATTTCATATTTAAACTTACAAATTTTGAAGTTACATTGTTTTAATTTAATATATTAAAATTATAATGATATTATGTAATTTTTACTAATAGTTTAGCTACAATTAAATCATTAATTTTTCAACTATTACTCTATCCTATTTGACCAATCTAATTTTAAAAGCTTAAAAAAAATTTAACATAGTAAACAAATTTATATCCAGTATAATGTTGACGAAAAATATTTACTTTGAGATTAAGGTTAAGTAGCCTTTTAAAAAAAAGTATGAATTTAAGGGAAAGAAAAATTTAATATTATGGTTTGTTAACAACCTGTATTACTTTATTTAATAATTTTATTCAGACATAACATAGATATACATATACTCTAATAATATATTAATCTATTTAATAATTATATTCATGTATAAAGTCTTCTTGATCAATAAATATTATATTATATAAAAGAAAGCTTTCAAGGTGGGAAGATCTTTAGCCAATGTTGGTTTTCTTCCAAAATTTCAAAGACTCATCTATCTTCATGATCAATTATAAATTAGTTTATTAAATAATAAATTATAAATAATTTTATTATTTAAATTATATAAAGAATATATTTTAAATAATTTATTTTTAAAATTATAGAAATTTATAATTTTATAAAATTTTATTATATATATATATATATATATATTAATTTAATAATTTTGTATTTTATATAACTTAATTTATAAAATTTAATATAATTTTATACAGTTTATAATCTAATATAATTTTATATCCCTCTAAAATTTCAATAACTTCCTCTCTTTATATATCAACTTATTAAATAATATTTTTTAAAGAACTTTTATTGATTAAACAATAGAAATATATAATTTTATAACATATATATATATATATTGAATTTTTTTAATTTTTTAATTTATATAATATAATATAATTTTATATAGTTTATAATATAATATAATTTTTTATAATATTACTTAATTTTATATAATTTCATACTTTAATATATTTGTGATCTGAAGTTTGAAATTAAAATTTAGTTTTCACGTGTATTTATTTATTTAGTCATTCTTTTCTATTAAAAAAATTAACTTAAAGATTTAAGTTAACTTATGTAATAAAAGAGTGGAGATCATCAACATTTAACTTATTTTATAAAATATATATGAAAGGATAGTGACTATGTCTTTGTATTCTCTTTAAATGATTAATTATTTTGTTGAGAGTTATTAAAATGGGTTAGTTTTTCATCTTAGATCAATTCATTTTAACTCACTTAGTAAATGGATTAATCTGATCCAACTCATTTTAGTAAGTTTCAAACAGGACCTATTAGATTCTCACTACAAGTTGATGGGTTTAATAAGTTTACCCATTTAATTTAAAAATAAATAAATTTTTGTAAATAAATAATTTGTTGTATTTAATTGATATTTAATATTAACTACTAAAGTTTTAATAACTTATACATTAGATTCTAAATTTGGTGGTAAATAATGTTGGATATCAATAATTTTCATTTAATGGGTCACTAGATTCAATCATTACTTTTATTTTGTAGTTATTTAAGAACTAAAACTTAATTTGGTGATTATTTTGATCACAATTAACAACTATTTTATTTGGTAGCTAAAAATTGTTTTCTAAATAGTTTTCTTCTTATAGTGATATAGTAATTTCAATAAAATTTACATAATTTATAATACATAATTCTTAGCAAAAAATTTTATTAATAAAAGTCAAGAATAATAATTTGTCTTATAATTTAAGAAATACATAGTATTAATATATATTGTTTATGAAACATCCCATTAATTATTTAATTTCTTTTAATAAATGAATAGGAGCCACACAGGTCAAATAAACAAGATCAAAATTCATGAAGAGTGAAAAAAAGAAAAAAAAAATTAATGTTATATTGCGTCTAGTGCTCCAGAATGGTGTCCAACAAAAAAAAAAATCGACGTTGCACCTGTTGAATTGCACTTAGCACAACTAAAGTCACGTCGAATGCCACTAGGGCCTAGAGCAATTCTAGTGAATTGTGCCCAACAAGAGGTGTCCAATGTTGGGTGTGGAAGTGACAGACCTGATACATCTAGGTGTATATGAGGATATCTCTATTATAAGATTTTTAGATCTAAGTATTCTAGTTTATTTACATTCACATTAGTTTAGAAAGAAGCCAAGTGTTAACCGTCATACAAGGCATATGTTACTCAAAATGTTTCTTACACAACCAAAAGACTATGTAATGCAACTAATTACAAAACAAGTCCAAATTAAAGGCTTGATGTCCTTCATATGCTCATGCACCGACATTTATATTTGCTCGTATTCATAGTGCAGTCATTGCAATTCACAACATAACAAGAAAAGTAAGGGTAAGATATTGAAATCAAATTTTAACATATGGAAATATAAGTAAAAAGAACCAAGTTGATAGGAATTCATAATTAATTCAATTTCCTTTCCAATCAAACAAAGTCATACAAAATCCAAATACCAATCACAACCATCTTACTTCATTCCAATACAAATATATAGCCATCATATAGACCACTTGTGGATCTATTAGCAACCAAAATAATTCAATTTCATTCTCATACCAATATACAACAATTATATAGGCTACACATGGACCTATCGCCTTTTGGAAAACTCATTAAGTATGTCCCTACCAAGGACTAATATTTAATCCGATCAATGTATACCACACATGGATCTAAAGGAAAATGATCAAGGTAAGTTCAAAACTCCAATACCCCGTGTCTATAGTGAGTCTTAATGTCTATGAACTTCTTCATCAGCTTCTGACGACTTGATGTCTTAGTCTATGTGACTTAGACCATCATTGAAGTTGGAAGATCTCTATTACAACATATGTTTTTCATACTCAACGCATAATCAAATAACAACTCATACATTACCAAATGTATGACATCAATTTCATACAAATTCAATCATTCACACATAATATGTACCATTTACACACCTCACAAATCAATTGAATATATCAATTAATATCCACTTTAAATTTATTAAAAGCACGTTTTCAAACATCATGAACTAGGTTTAAATACTAAACTATCCAAATCTAATACCTCTGCATTTTCAAACAACATAGAATCATTTTCATCCCTAAAAGAAAACTTCATAATCAGTGACAACATCAGTTCAGATCCTTTAATCAAGGGTTCTTTATTTATGTGGAAATTCCAATTCAAACAAGGAAACCATTCCAAAATCTAGGGACCTAAAGCAATAAAGCAAGTTATCCAAACATTATCAAATTTTAGAATGCTCTTAATCAAGTTGAAAATAACATTTTTCTCAAATTATTCTTAATAAGATTGATAAATAAATCATACAGAAAAGAAGGGAATAAGAAATCTTTAAAATAAATGTGAACTTACTCTAATTTAGTAAAAATGATACATGACTCCTTAGTTACTTAAAGTGTGATAACTTTTTTGGATAAATAAGATACGGAAGGAAATAATTTAAAGAAAGGCGAGAGAGAGTTTGAGAGATATATAGAGAGAGAATAGTGTTTTGTGTGTGTATGTTTTGTTTTTCCTACTAGGGTTACAATTTACTATATGTTTTTTCTTAAAACAAATTTACTTAATATACTGTATGTATAATATTTAAAAAATACTTTTTATTATTTAAAATTTTCTTATATAATATATATAATTTTATTGTTATTAACTATAAATGGAATAATTTTTATTATAAATATAAATATATTATTAATGAATTAATTTAAAAATATATATATATACATCCATTAAGTAAACTAATAAAAAAGTTTATTTAATGGTTTAGTGATTCATTATAAGTTAAAAGTTCAATTATCATAATGCACACTTATTTAATATTTTTAATATATTTTTATAAACTGTGTAGCAAGCAAAAATATTTACTGCTAAAGTGAATTATATCAATTAAAATTAAATTAAATCGGTTGTTTAGATTTTTTTTTCTAGTCGTTTTTTATAGGAAAATATTCACACATAGTGACTTAAATTACATCGGTAATAATAATAATTTTTTTCCAAATTTTGATCATTATATTTATAGCAAGTTTTGATATAAAAGGAATTAAACTGAAACAATAATGTAAAGAGCAACCAATTATTTTCTTAGTGTTACCTACATAAGTTTTGGGTCAAAAATATATTTAATCGCAAAATTAGTTATTATATATAACTATAGATGAGATTCAATTGTTATTTCAATAACTATGTTACCTTTTATAGTAGTCTTGTTGGTAAAAAATTATTATCTTACTAAATATATTTTTGAAAAGTGATAATTAATAAATATTTTATTTTTATTTGATTTAATGAATATAATAATATTTTAAATTTTTATATTAATTTTGTACATTTAATTATATATTTATGTTGGAGGACAAATGTATATATTGGCTTTCAAAAGTAAATTTAGTTCTCAAGATTACTTTCTTTTTAATGATTTTTGCATAGTTAACATATGGTCATGACTTTATTGTGTAATTATGAGTGTGATTACGATGTAGACAAATTTTAAAAAGTTAAGTTTAATAAATTAATGGTAGAAAATGTATTTTTTTAGATATTTATTTTTTTTCTTTTTCTTTATTTTTAGTATATGCTCATCTTATGTTTATTTTATTTTATTAATGATTATATGTTAAATTGTTGAATTTTGGAGTAGAAATCAATTATTATATCTATTTGGGAATCTCTTTGATGTTTTATGAGGTTGGGTTTGGTTTGGTTCAATTGTACTCCTTTCCCACACTATATATTACAGACATCTTGAGATTTGAGATCTTTTACTCGAATATGTGTCTATCATAAACAATTGTCATGAAGAATCTTAAACCTACTTGACTATTGCGGAAACCTCAAATGTAGATGCTTTTGCTTAAAATATCACATTTGGTAGATTGTGTATCATTATGGATTATGTTATGAGGGAGACTTCAACTTTAAAAATATGTAAGATTATATAGAAATGATCATGAAAGTTATCATATAAATGTCCATAAACTCATAACTAGATTTCTCAACATATTTTAGGATACAAGAAGAGTGTACTTCGTCTCTTTCTTCTTTGTAATAATCTTTATTCATGTTTATAACTCCATGTAGCTAGTTTTTTATATGTATATTATTTTGCATTCTCGTATGACTTTGCATAGTATAATGTAAACATACACCTATTTTATCTTTATTCATATTCTTCCACCATGTAGTTAGCTTCCAAATGTATAATATTTTGCATTTACATATCATTTTGCATAATATATGCAAACAAACACCTATATTTTATCCTAACTCATGCATGGCATCATTACTTGTCACATCTAAGTATAGTTAAAGCATTCATGCATGATTTTTCTCTTTGATAAAACATATTATGACAAGTGTCATACATAAAGACAATCGTACATTCTTTTACATTAATGCATTATAATCGTTACATTCATGTATTCTCTTATATAATACCATAAAATCTTTGTTGTTTTGTCTATTTCATTTCATATTTTCCTATATGTAAAATAGAATGAAATGCAAAAAAATTGAATCTTCAGCACCTTTATAAAATTTGTGCTCAGTATAAAATTATGGGTGAATTGAAACAAGCTTAAATGGAAATGAGGAGTGACATGAATTTGTTAAAGAAACAAATGGATAAATATTTTGGAGAATTTGAAGTCTTTAATAAAAAAGGACATTGGTACCACTTTAGCAACAAATGAACAAACATCCACGAACTCCCTCACATAATGTTGTATACTTATGCATCAATAGACTATATGCCTTTGGCCCTATTGGAAAGGGAAATATATTAGGAATGACTTCTTTTCTAAACCCTCAAGTTACTAACTAACTAAAAGGTTCACATTAAGGTGGAGTAATTTTAAGAGAAATACTCAACTCATATTGTCATGCAAGGGATGATAGTAGAAAATTTTGGAGCAAGGGACAAGTTAGATATCTTAAAGGACAAGTTGAGAACATAGAAGGAGAAAGACGTTATGATTTTCGTGATGTTGCAAGATTATGCCTAATCCAAGATGTGATCTTACCTCCAAAGTTCATTGTGTCAGTTTGAGAAATACCACAAGGTTACTTGCTCAAAGAACCACTAGACAATGTGTTGTAAAAATATGACATTACAACCTCAAGACGACAAATACAAAAAATGCTTACCATTTAGAATTTACATAAAAAACTTATGAAAGAAACTCTCACCATTGATCATGCTCACTACTCAAGGAAGCTTTCTAAGGATATAGACAACGACAATTCCTAAGTCATGCTCATGTCTTTTTCTTCTCAAGTACAAATTGTATTTAATTCTTTAACTCTAGTACTTATGTCTTCATCTAGGTAAATTTCATATTTTCTATTTCATCTTATCTTATATTTCCAAACCACTTGATGAAAACCTAATGGAGGATTATCTAGGTTAGAACGATCTCTCCACTCAAGCTTTAAGGAAGAACTCTTAGATGAATTTTTGGAACTATTCTTTGAAGGATTATTGGATTAACTGTGATATTGAATTTCTTGGAAGCCATGAAAGAGAAAACAAATTCAAGAATTTACAAAATCAAGATAGTGCTAGAAATTTATTCTCGGGCACAGTTATATGAACATTCTTCTACTCTCAGCACATGATAATATTCATCTTATGACCAAATCTCAAATCAATTCACATCCTAATAATTCTCAACACGGTATTTCTTTACCTGAAAATACTATGTTTCAAACACATTCCACATATTTCAAAATCATATATCACACATCATACATTTCCATAAACTTAAGATTTAATATAAATTTATACATATTCATAAACTTTCTTCTTCATTCAACATAATCCATCACATAATGATTAAACAATCAATGATAATCACTAGTAATGAGTAAGAAGTTTAAGGTTTAAGAAGACAATAGGAAATTTCATATAAAGGTAGAAGATATAGAAAATTTTAACTTTTTGACTCGCGCCTGACACCAAAGGAGTGGTGTCCAATGTCATCCAACCCGAGAGCAATCTCTCAAATGGTGCTTGCTACCAAAAAATTGAGCCTGACACCAACCAAACCTGAGAGCAACTCTGCCAAGTCATGTTTAGCACTAATGAAATTTCTATCGACGTTATCAAACCCAAGAGCAAAGCTCTCAAATTGCGCTCGGCTTCACTGATGCTCGGCACCACCCCTGAAAAATCTAGGTTTTTTTTTAAACTTTAAACTTCACGTTTTAACTTTCACACCTATTTGATCAATTCCAAAACATATCATTTTACCACTTATCATCACAATTCATCATTTTACTAACAACTATCTGAATCTCACTATTTTCTACAATTTCAAACAAAACATACATAAACATAAATTCAAACCCTCCAAGAAAGCTTTTGAATCATGGTGACTACATCACCCCCACATATAGGTGTTGTGTTCTAGCCTAAGGTATTATTAACAATTAAACTAACTTCTATTAAAAACCTTTAAGATAACTTCCCTTACCTTATTAGAAGCCTGAATACTCAAAGAGCTCCAATAATAAGGATAATTTAAATTGTATAATAAAATTTTGATAAATGATCTGAACATATCACTAGGACTCTAATATAGTAAAGACTCATCCTGAAGTCTCAAACATCACATGCAAGCACATATACTCAGGTAACTAGGAAGACTTAATGCAAGCACATATACTCAGGTAACTAGGAAGACTTAAGAACTGACTCGAAGGAAAAAGAAACAAATAAGAACTTATTCTAAACAATGATGTTTCTGATTGTTAGTTTAATTAATGATGGAATTAGAAATCTAGAAAAAAAACAAAGAAGAAAAGAAATAATTTTTCTAAAAAGTTGATTTATATTAAAATAAAATCTTAACTTTTTAATTATATGAAATTTTAACTTTAATAATAAAATATTCATGTATCATTTTAATTATACCATTTTTACTATAAAACTATATTTTTCTAGATTCTTTTCATTTACAAAATATAAATATTAAAAATGAAAAGGTAAAAGTAAATTTCAATTAATTGTAAAACTTTAAGATCATATTATTAATTAGGATGAACATAGATAAAACAAATTTATTACGATCACCAATTAATTTTAATTATTTTTAATTAAATAATACAAAAACATAATTTCACATTGAAATATAAAGGAAAGAAAGTAAAATAGAAAATCTGAACTCCTCCCATCACATCCAATCATAAGTCATTGTTTTAAATTTTTCTTATAATTTTAATAAGTTTTTTTTCTTCTAAATTTTTCCTTTTCATTCTTACCAGAATATTCTTAATTATTTTGGTTCACAATAAATGTTAATAATTATCACTTTTTCTTTCTTCTTACGAATATAAACTATATTACTTTATTCTCCTTTAATATAAAGATTATTTAAAAGATATTATAATCTATAATGATTAATAAATACAATACACTTTCTATAATTATTGTTTATATTTTACTTCTAATATTATGATGACTTGTTTAAAATATAATAATATTTAAAACAACTAATTTTCTTAATTATGTGAATAGATAGATGTGACAAGTCCTACAATTAATATACACGTAAATATAAGGTTTCTCATTAAATTGAGTAGCTTTATTAATAAATGTGAAATAGTTACAACGGATAATTATCTTGACAGACCAGACAAAATTATTGTGTATAAAATATTTTTATTGCAGTATAAACAAAAAAGAACAAAACTAATAAAAAATGCAATCACATTAATCTCCTTGTCGGATATAATTCTGGCCACCTTAACTCCAAACGTCCGAAGGAAACTGATAAACCAAATATATTTATTCTCAAATTTAATAAAATTAATTTCATGCCATTAAAAACACAGTAATTACAAATATTAACGGACATAAGTAATTATGACATGTATTCTTAAGTAAGTAGTATGATGTTTATTTTAATTATGGCCTTTTAATGTTTACCTGTTTCTTTTTATTATTTAAAAATTTATCTATTTTCAGAATTTTAATAATATATTTATAATTTTTCTGTTATATCCTTAACTTTTATAATAATTTAATAAAAAATAGGCAAAATAAAAATGTGTACAACTATTTTATTAAACAAAATAATTTTAAAGATATATACAAGCATAATCAGATTAAAAGTATTTATTTAAATGTTTTGAAGATTTTGAATGATGTTAAAAATTATTTTAACTATAATTAATTTCCAACTAATAAACAGTTAAAAATGCAGTAATTAAATTAAAAAATAGTGTATATTTTTACATAAAATTTATTAAAATAGTGTAACTGGACCTATGTGGCGTTCTAAATTCGCAAAAGGTCAGGTTAAGACCTGAAACAGTGTCCTTTTTTTTTGTCACTCCTTATATCTTTTCTCTCTTCCTTCTATGCTCTGTTTTTCTTCTACCTCTGTTTCTTCACTCTCCATTTTCCTTACTCTCTTTCTCTCTCTCCTTAATTTCTCTCTCTAGAATTTTCTGTCCTCTGAGCTGTGGTTTTTCTGTCCCTTCTCAAAGCCCCACTACTCTCCTCTTCAAAGGGTCAAGTAAAAGAAAAGACTCTTCACTTTTCTTCCAATTTCTAACACTCTTACCCTACTCCTCCATTGTTTCCGCTCATTAGAGGAACCCTTTCTATATATTAAGGTAAACGTTGAAATAACTTGTCCCTTTTGTTTTGTCTCTCTTTTTATACACTTCTTTTTCCATTGAAACTGAACCAGTGATTTCTGGGGTTGGCCAAAAAGGGTGTTTTTATTGTTTTATGAGGGGAAAGTTTTCATCTTTGAGCGTTTTTTCTTGTTGGGTCTGGTGTTTTGCTGATGACACGTTTTGATGATCCTGTTTTATTTTTGTTGGTTTGTGTTGGTTGTTGTCTGTGTTGCGCATTGTTTTTCCTCTTCGGGTGTGTTGTTGTTTTTTGAGTTTGGAGAAAAGTCCCTTTGATTTTTGTTGTATTTGGTTTTGATTGTTGATGGTTTCTGGTTACAGGGTGTTTCTTTCAGGGTCGCACTTGGAGTTACAGAACAACCCAAATAATAATAAACAAATAAATAAATAAATAAATAATAACATGTTTAATTGTTCTGTCTGTTTTCTTGAGATTTACGTTTCGCAATGACGAGAAGTTGACACCTTGGTTCACCCTCATTTTCTCCCCATATATCTCAAGGTACGTTTAATTTCTCACTGTTTTTTACTTTTTTACACAATCTATCTGATTCGTGCTTTTATTTGTTATTTTAAAATTTCTTTTTCTCGAGGAAACTTGTTATTATTTTGAAAGAAAACACCAAAAAAAGTTGGTGAAGATGTGTAAGCATTAGTGAAAAAGAACCTTGACTAAGGAAAAGAAGGGTGTAAGAATGCTTCATTAATGCATGCTTATCAGTTGTTTCTTGTCTGTATTTAACCATTGATTGCTCTCGTACACGCATGATTTCTGGAAACGTTTATTATGACTTTTGGGTGTTCTAATGGGTGGTGAAGGAGTTTGGTACTTGTGTAGTTCCAAATTCAATTTCAAAATTTGAGTCACCAATTCTTATTTTCTATTTCTTTTTGGAAGGTAAAATATGGATTTTTTTAGAGCATGAAGAATCTCATGTTGTAATATTTTGACCTTTTTTAATGATAGGCATGTGAAGTTCTGACATAATGGATGTTGAAATGACATTAACTTTGGAAAGATATCAGTGTGCTAACAGTAACTTCTCTCTCCCAAAAATATTTTCCCCATCATCACTTTTTCTTCTCAACGTCCATTATTTTGGTTTCACCTTTTTCTCTTTCTCTTAGCTTTTCAATTATAATACCTTCTTTTGTCTACGAAACGTTACATTACATATTATTATTTATTTTATTTAAAAAAGAACAATTAAGTGGTAATTAAGTGGTGCTAATGTTGTATTACAGCTCTTAAATTTTTGCCGTTGTGGTACACTTGTACTCGGTGCAAGTGCTCAGAGACAGTGATTTTAGTCACGGGAAATGTAAATTATCTCTCCTAACTATTACGTACAATCATCACATTGTCTATTTGCCTAAATTATTATTGTCTTTATTTGCTCTATATAATATATAACACTTCGAAATATGCACCAACTTTGAATGTGATTGCAAAAAATAAGGTAAATATTTTCCTCATATGGGTTAAAAAATGGTATTTTGTGAACACATTCCATTTTTATGGTTTCTTTTTATCCTAAAGTTTTGCCAGCCTACAAAAGCCGCGTACTGTAGAGGGACATAAATGTCTTATCTACCATGTGTTGGGTGATAAATTTCATCCGAGCTATGTTATTTAGGTTAGGTTATGTCATTTTACATGGACCCAAGTTTAGAGAAGCATCTAAAAATTGAAAAATTTAGTGTCTAATATTAGCTACAAAATATTACTTTCCATCACCAATTTTGGGGTTACAAAATTTTTTGTGTTGTACTAAGATATATATTAGTTTTAAGGGAAAGTGTAATTTTTCTTTTTCCCTGTGACACCCCTTTTGCAAACAAGCATTTTTCATTTGTCATGATGGTAAAGCTAGATTTACCATATCAGACATGTTCACTTTCATATGGGTTCTGCTGTTAACAAACACTGTTGGCCAAGTACCTTCTTACTATAGGACTAAATAAAGGTGTTAGATATGCATAACTCAGGGAATCCTAAGGATTATGAATCAGGCCAACACACATTTTTTAATAAAAAATATTTGTCAGGTTTTTTATATGGTGGGTTACATTGGGAGCCACAATTCAACCTTGATCTACCTATATCCAATGATTACCCTACAAAAGTTGTAATTTCATAAATTGATTTTACCATATTCCTTAGTAAAACATGGGAAATGAATGAAATATGGGTTGGTGGTGATCTTATGTGATCCTTTATAGCTTGTATAATAATTCATGCTAAAGAAACTAATTCACAGAAAAGAGGGTGTGCTTAATTGAGTGATGGTCCTATTGCCCTTACGCTCCTTGAAGCTTATAAAGTGTTTGTAGAAATGATGAGCTTGTTTTCTTGGTGGGAGATGGTGGTGTTAAATCAGGGCTTAAAGTTTTATCCTTTTCATGGCATAACAAAACATGGTATTTTCTTTATTTCTAATTATTATTAGTTATTAATCAGTGAATCTTGTTACGTAAGACCTTGGTTTTGTGTTAAGAATCCTGCTAAACTACAATTTTGACCTTTTTAATGTAACTTTAGATCTTGATCTTGTCCTTCGGTTTCTATTCTCTTGAAGCGGTGTGTGATAGAACCTGCTTTTGGACACTGTTCAAATTGTGCATAGAATGAAATTTTGGTAGGTGGAGTAGTACAAAAAGGAAAATTCCTCCTCTGATAAAGGTCCTCGATCTATGCGTTAAAGCATTACACTATTATTTTTTGTTTTGTCAATAGCTTTTGCTTGAACATGGCCATCATGATCACCATCGTGTTATAATATAAGACTTTATTTTATTGCCCTCGTGAGACCTTAATACATTTCACTAATCACAGTTCTGATCTGGTTTGTGATTTTTGGTGGCTGCTTCTGCAGATGGAATCGGTGAAGCCATTGGCCGTGACTCCAAGAAAGAAGCTGGCGCGTGGTTTTGCCAAGGTTCTTCATGTCAAAGCGCTGATTGGGATTGCCTCTGTTGATGGGTTGAAGAATGTTATATCTGATGCTAATCTCAAGGATGAAGGGAACAACATGGGAAAGAGTAAGAGTTCGTTGAATTGGTCTGAGTCTTTCAACGAAGATGATGATGAAGAGCTTCAGGAGAGAATGGCAAATGAAGCTCTTCTAGCAAAGCTTTTTGCTAGCATTTCAACTGTTAAAGGTGCATATGCTGAGCTGCAATATTCTCAGTCACCTTTTGACCCTGATGGAATTGAAGCTGCTGATCAATTGCTGGTGTCTGAGTTGAAGAACTTGTCTGAGCTGAAGCAATGTTTCTTGAAGAAACAGTTTGATCCTTCGCCTGAGACAGCTATTCTTGAGGCGGAATCCAAGGAGCTGCAGGGTGTGATCAAGACATATGAGATCATGGGGAAGAAGCTAGAGTCACAGTTGCGGCTCAAGGATTCTGAGGTAATTTTTCTTAGGGAGAAGTTAGAGGAAGCTAATAGGAGAAACAAGGAAATTGAGAAGAGATTAAATCAAAGTGGGCAACTAGCTGTGCTTGATAATCTTCACATATCAGGGTTAAGTCCTAGCCATTTCATCACAGTTCTTCGCCATGCGGTTAGGTCTGTACGCAACTTCGTGAGAGTGATTGTGGATGGGATGAGATCTGCAGGTTGGGATATTGATGCAGCAGTGAATGCCATTGAGCAGAATGTGGTTTATTTGGCTGAAGATCACAAGTGTTTTGCAATTGAGGCATTTGTTTGCAGGGAGATGTTTGATGCTTTCCACTTCCCAAACTTTTCTCTGTCAAATGAGTCTCACCCTGATAGAAGCAGGAGGCAACAGTGGTTCTTTGGGAGGTTCAATGAGATGAAATCCATGAAAGCAAAGGACTTTCTTGCTGAGAAGCCAAGATCATCATTTGCAAAGTTTTGCCGGATGAAGTACTTGAAACTTGTTCATCCCAAGATGGAGTTGTCTTTTTTCGGTAACATGAGTCTGAGGAACCTTGTGAATGGTGGAGAGTTTCCAGACACTGCATTTTTCACATCATTTGCTGAGATGGCCAAGAGGGTGTGGCTTCTACACTGTTTAGCCTTCTCTTTTGAGCCTCAAGCTTCAATCTTTCAAGTGGGGAAGGGGTGTAGATTCTCTGATGTGTACATGGAAAGTGTGAATGATGAAATCTTCCTCTATTCAGAAGTGGAATCAGATCCACAAGTTGCTTTCACAGTAGTTCCGGGGTTTAGGATTGGTAAAACTGTTATACAGAGTCAAGTGTACCTCTCACAGCACCAAAGCAAAAGGCAAAAAAATTCACTTCCACAAAGCAAAGGTAGCAGCAGGCACTAGGGACCCCACAACACAGGTTATTGAACTGGAAGGCATTCTTTATTTTCTCTGTGAACTTTTTTTGGAGGGAAATGAAGGACTTGTGGTGTCTGAGCTCTGGCTAGTATCACTCTCTGGGGCATCTTTGTCCATTTGTATTTTGGCCATTTTGAAAAGAAAAGCCATTGGACCGTTGCATTGGGAACAACCCTTTCTTTAGAATCTTTTTTTAATTTATGCCAGATTTATCAAAGACATCCTCCCAAATTTTCTTATCAGGCCAGTGACAGGGATTGTCTAGCTGTTATGCATCTTTACTAGACATTGCATCTTATAATATGTACATAATGATATATAGGTGGGAATTTTATAATCCTCTTTTCCTTTTTTTATTAATCTTTGTTCTGCTCAATTCTCCTATTTTTGACCCTCTCAACCTTTTATGTTCTAATTCCACTTGGTGTGGCTCTACATGCCTTCAAATCCATGTGTTGTCAACTTAGCTATTAATTATTCTTCATTCCCCTTTCCAAATGCTGCTTGTCCTGGTTAAACTTGAAGAAAAACAAATAAACAAATGGCCAAATGCCAATTTTGCCCCTTGTAGGTGTGATCATATCTATTAATGGGCTTAACTAATTCTATGGGGACTGCTCTTATTGTACAAATGCATATTGGGTGTGTAAATGTATTGAAGGCTAATGGGGGACCCCCAAGATGCCAACTTTATTCAACAAGTCGGTGTTGAAGGGGCATGTGAAGACAATATTTGCAAACCTTTCTATGTCTCAATAATTCGAGATGTGATTCTTGATGATGAGTTTGTATCTATGCATCTTCGTGTCATGTTTCCCCACCGAAACAAATATCTATCTATGCCATGCTAATGCAAGTGGTTGTGTGTATATTGTGCTATAATTCACATGCTGTAATAGAAGTGGAAAGTGGGTAAGGACCATATGGAACTTTAAGGGCTATTCATGTCTTTAAAATCTCAGAAAGGTATCATCTTTTACCCCAAAATAATTGAGGGTCAAACTTTTTCTCCTGTGATAATTTGACCATGTTTGGCAGACGTGGCAAGGGTAGGTTTAGGTGAGTTACATTTTCTACATAACTGAAAAAGGCTCAAATCTATGTTTTTCTGTTTCATTGTGTTTGTTATTTTTCTAAGTTTTCAGCACTGATTTGTTCATCTATTGAAGAAAAAGAGTTACATTTGTGTGAAGAGGAGGATCAAAACGGCATCATTTTCACATTTTGATCAGGGCATTTAATAGAGGTTTTACTTTTCTGTGACAGGACAGGCTCTTTGTAATAACACAACTGACAAAATAAAAAGTTGGGCAGATATAAAGATAGTAGAATAATGCTACACTTATTATATATATATATATATATATATATATATATATATATATATGTGTGTGATTTTTTACTTCATAAGTGGATATATTTGTGTATCAGGTGTGTAGTGGAGTTTAAGGACAAGAAAAAGTGACATCATTTGACATTTCCGAGTGAAAAAAAAAAAAGGTATAATTGTTGAATTGGGACAATTATTGATAGGGGAACAATCAGTTTCATATTGATTATGGGCATAGTGGCTTTCAGAAACATGGTATGGGCTTCCTTTAAAAAGCTACAGGGTTTGAGAAACCCTACTTAACTAACTCCCTTTCTTATTTATAAATAATGTTATTTTAAAATTGAGATAATTATATTTATTTTATAATTTTTTTGTAAATATATAACTGTGATTAATGTGATTTTAAACTTTGAAAATGATAATTTACGATAACATTATTTTGGAAATACAACATATAAAAAAATAAAAAATAAACAGACAGGTAAAGAGTGAGAGTGAAGATGAATGGTAGTTTTGATAATATAAATACTAAAGGACCCAATTTTTAATCTGGACCACTTAAACATTATGACGGTATTCATTGTAGCAAGCTACTGTTTAAATTTCTTATTATTTTTTTTTTTTATACTCCAACGATTAGTTTTTGGAATGTATAAAAGGATTTCAATTTTTTTTATAATGTGGGTATTGATATGATACGACGGAAATTTCAAAAGTTATGGAAAACATGGTGATAAAACTTGCTAATACATTAAAGAGTTGGTGATTCAATATGGTAATAATTTTAAATATGATATTTTATATTACTTATATATAAGCTTTTGATGGTCTTATCACATGTTTAAATTTTATAACTGTTAGACAACCTCTTCTAAGTGTCCAATTGATAGTATCTTAAAAAAAGAATTTCAAAAGTATTTTAAAATTTTATTCAAATCTTTTTTTTCTAGTACTAAATGTCTATTTCAATAATAATATAAGTTGTATGGTTTAAATCACAATGTGAGTCTTTGATGAACTTAAGTACTTACATACATAACAATGTATATTTAGGATATTGAATTTGTAAATATATTAAAAACGATTTTAATGTAATCATAGATTATGGAGAGTCAATTAAGAGAAAATGATGAAAATAAAATTTTTAGACTACCTAATAAAGATTGTTTTGATAATTTATAATAGATAAGTATTATGATAAAAAACAAGACAAATTATATATATATATATATATAATTTTGCAAAAATAATACTAAAAAATCATATAACTGTTGTACTACCTGGCCTAAGGGCGGATACTTGTTGTACCAAGAGATGACTATCTCGAAATTAAGGGCGTGTACTTATCGCCCAGGATCAGAAATTATCTATGACTGCACGCAACCTCTGCCAAAAGCCTGCAAAAGGTTGACATAACGTAAAGTATAAGTAAAGTACCAGACCCTATAAATAGGTGAGTAAGTAAAGACAAAGGCAAGTAAAAAAAAGGTGAAAAGTTATAACTATTGTTATCTTGAGTTCCGATATCCGAATACTTACTTGAGCGTCGGAGTACAATTGTAGGTACCCTGCCCATTGTTGGAATCCGGACGAATTTTCGGGAGACAGCTGAGACAAAAGACCGAGATAGAAGAGAGAAGCAGGATCCAGAATAGGCGAATACTATCCGATTGATAGCAAGTGAACTATGAAGGTTCCCTCCAAATTTGTGTAAGAACAACTGTTATTTCTAAAAAAGTTATTTAATTATTTTAAAATAAAGAAATATTTCATTATTTATTTTATTAAATAAATTAGTTATTTTTATTTATTGAAAGATAACCAAATATTGCATCTTCTTCATATAATAATAGGTTTAAGTAACATTTTGAGAAAACGGCAAAAACTACTAGCTTATTTATCAAAGAAAGATGGAATTTGATATAAAAAATCAATCAATCAGTTTGATATTTAGTGACAAATTCGTTATACTGAAAAGTAATTTTCAATTATTTAATTAAATTTTGATGAACTTTAATAATCCTAATAATTTTAATTATATCTCAAAAATCTCTCTCTCTATATATATATAAAGAATCTCAAAATCATATCTACAGATATTCACATATATGCACATATACTTCACATCATTTGGCATTTCCAAGTGAAAGAAGAAGGTATAATTGTTGAATTGGGACAATTATTGATGGGAAACAATCAGTTGCATATTGATTACGGGCCTTGTGACTTTCAGAAACATGGTATGGGCTTCCTCAAAAAAGCTACAGGGTTTGTGGAACCTTACTCACTCCCTTTCTTATTTATAAACAATGTTATTTTAAAATTGAGACAATTATATTTATTTTGTAATTTTTGTAAGAATGTAACTGAGAGATATCGCTATTAATTTGATTTTAAACTTTGAAAATAATAATTTACTATAACATTATTTGGGAATACAACATATGAAAAAAAAAAAAAAAAAAAAACATGAAAAAAAAAAAAAATTAATGTGAAATTAATATGAAGGTTTGATTATTTAAATTTAAATTTTT
>Ga0099824_1005365_pt1 | contig 18079 bp, 7 predicted proteins | sample SiratrowhiteBW_FD_76837 | JGI IMG/M metagenome (GOLD analysis project Ga0099824, IMG submission 76837) | Root nodule microbial communities of legume samples collected from California, USA - Siratro white BW | ecosystem: Host-associated > Plants > Roots > Nodule | place: USA: California... | reverse complement strand
GTAAACTATAGCCATATATATATATATATATATATATATATATATATATATATATATATATATATATATATATATATATATATATATATATATATATTATTAACATTAACACATATTATTTAAATTGAAATTATTTCTTCAGGAGTATTAATCATAATTTTTTTACTAACATTAATTATAATTTTTTTAACCAATATTAATTATTATTTTCTTTTTGTCAAGTTAATAATACTATTCTTTAATTGAGCTAATTAATCTCTTTTAGTGTATGCTGATATAAAATATTTTTAGTAAATGGTGTTGAGATCTATATATGAATGTATATTATTATTTTTAGATTGATGTTTGCTAGAGCTTTGCCAACTAATGTTGATCAGATCATTTTTCTTCATTAACTAGATATTTTTGTTGAATACTATAATATATATTTTTTTATCAATATATGTTGAATTGAATAGTTTTATATTTTATATTTTACATCTTTACATTTAGTTATAATATATTTTATTCAAATAAAAAAATAAAATTCAATAAATTTAAATTGTCTTGTCTAAAAAAATTTAAAAATAAATAATTAAAAATGGAAACACTTTAAATTCAATATATTTAAATTCTTTGATTTTTTTTTTTTAAAGAAAGCTGGGTTAAGTGCATAAGATGGTTTTGCAGTCAACCGAACTAATTGATCAACAACCATATATATCAAGGGTAAGTTCGTCCCTGAAATAAATATTTTACATACAGATTGATTAAATTTTCATATCAATGTCATCCTTGGTAGAAGTATTAAATGGTGTATTTAGTTTCTTTTTGTAACATAATATTTCTTTATTTTCACTTGAAAATAGTGGATTTTACAAAAGAAAAAAACAGTGTAGCTTTTTAAAATTATTAAAATGGATAAAAATTTAAAAGTTATGAAATTAGATAAATCGTAATTTAAGAGACGATTCTAAAATTCATGCTTGCAGACATGTTTTCCATTTTATTTTTAAAATGAAATCCACATCCTTATTAAAGAAGTACAACAAAAAACACGACTTTATATTGAAGTCTTCAAATCGTAGTTAATTATATGACTCAAGTTTAATTACAATAATAATATTAATCATAATTAAATAATTATAAAATAATTATTAAAAATAACAGTAATATAAATAAATATTAGTAGGTGATACTATTATTCTAATATTAATAACTGTTATATTAATATTAATGATATTATTAACAAGAAAATTATTAATATTAATAATGAATACTATTAATAATATTAATTATTATTCATATTAATCATTATTAATATTATTATTATTATTAGTATTAATAATTAATAATATTAGTAATATCAATTTTAAAGCCAATCAATAATTTCATGAATATTAGTAATTTTATTATTAATTATTATTTTATTATCATTAATATTATTCTTATAATTAATATTAGAATTATTACAAAGTTTCCAATTCAGACACAAATTACCTATTTTCATAGTTTTTTAAAATTTTATTCGTTTGGGTAATTTATAAAATAAATAGACTTTGATGAACCTCCCTTCAAATGAATGAGAATAGTTCTTCCCGTTCTTTTTTTTTTTTTTCTTTTTTCAATTTAGGTAACTGCGTACTAATTAAAATATTTTAACTGGTGTTAATTTTAAAAAGACATTCACTTTTAAATAAATTGAACTTTAATAAAAAAAACTTAAATATTTATTTTTTTTCTAAAATTTTCTTATTTTTTTGGATAAGTTATTAATATATTATCAATAATTAGTCAAGGAAATCTAATTAAATTAGTCAAATGGAATGTCTGAATTTTGATAAATTTCACTATATTTAGATTCCTACTAATAAAAAAATCAATAATTAATAAAAGCTATTAATATTTTGAAGAAAGCTTCTCTCATCTATTTCTCTCTCATGCCCTTTCTATGGTCTCTTTACACTAGCAAGGTATCATCCTTTTACACCAAAATATCCTTAAAATATACATGCATTTTTAGTAAATAGAATAAAATTAAATAATTTTTTGTTTAATGAAGTGGATGCAGACGAAATAATTCAACCACTGAAAGCAACAGTGGAGTGATACTAGGAATCTTCAATTGTGTCAATTTTAAGCTTCCTCTTTTGTCTGGCACATAGGCTGCACCCAAGTTTTTTTTTTTCTTCCCTCCTCGTGTACAAATAATTTATCTCACTTTTATGACCACAAAAATACTCTATCTTTCATATTTTTATATTCCAAATAGCAATGCATTATTATATTATCTTTTACAAATGACTCTCATCAGGATGATTTTTCAGTATTAAATATTATTACTTTTTGTTTTGTAATAATAATTAATATCTTAAAAACAAAGATATAGACACAAATTTAACCTTAATTTCAATGTTTTGGCCAATATCATATTAATAATGTGGTGTCATATCAGTTAAACTCGTCTTCATTTTTGTGTCATATCAATTGGATAAAAATTCAAAAGAAGAAGAAAATTATATGTAGGATTCATCGCTTCATCATTCTTCGGCCAGCTTGTTGAACCTGACTTTTCAACCCTACCTTTGCATATTTTATGGGTTGACTAAAGAATACAATCTAGCAAGGACTTACAGATTGAAACTGTTATTAATTTGAAACGTAATGTTTGTGCGATTCTGGGGAGGGGGTTTGTTAGAAAATACAGTGGAGACACTCCGAGAAGTGTGGTGTTATCAAGTGTTAAATTAGAAGGAGATAAAAATTAAAAAAAAAACTAAAGAACCGTTTTAAAAATATTTAAAATGCCCTATTTTACAAGTAAAAGCAAATTCACTTGTGGCACAAGAAATCATTTATATGCCGAAAATGACATTAAAGCATATATTATTTCGAGACCAGTATTAAGCAAGAATGTAACTTACTTTGAAGGGGAAGGTAAAATTATTCGGGAAATAAATGGTAATTAAGTGGGAACTTATTGTGATTTGAAGAATTTGAAGAGCTTAACAGTTTTTTGTTTGGGAGAGGTAAAATTGAAGCAGTCTTTGTGAACCGAAAAAAAGGCTAATCGCGACAATTGATAAATTCCCATTGAGTTTCCACCTTTTGATGTACACACGCACTCGTTTCTCTTTGGACCTTTTCTCTTTGCGGCAGCATGGCATGGCGCTTGCACCTAAAGGCTCCAAAGATTTTTATGTTCACCCCGCGTGCGCTGCTTAACGTTTTAAACATTGTTTTTTTGTTTCTTTCACATACATTTCGACCAAAACACAACCAATTAACTAAAGTCAAGTCTCAAATTCACATTATCGCATAACACAAACAAAAAAGGACCAACAACTCCTACTCTTCTGTCCCCCTCACCGCACCCCACCGTCGACTGATCACCGCCCACCACCGCAATCAGCGCCCCTTCGCCGTTCACACACACATTCGTCAATTCATTTTTCTTTAAAATTAATTGTCTTCTTTCAAAAACGCAACTTAACGAGAGAGAAGAGAAAATAAAATGGAACTGGAAAAGTAAAGAACTCCATTACACTTGGATTAACATCTGGACAAAAATATACATTACAACATTCTCGCTTCTCAACCATCCTACTTATTAAGCAAAGGAACAAGTATTACAAATTAAAATTTAAACAAAACTTCACTCAGCTCATCCCCGTTCGCTATTTGTAACGGACCACCTAAAACAACTGAATAAATAAATACGAAAATAAAGATAAAGATTTGTGTTTTTTTTTTTTTTTGGGGGGTTTGAAAAAGAAAAACAAAAGATGAAGTAATTTATTTAATATTTTTACCACCGGGACCAAAATCTGCCGTGAATAGGCAGGGCGGAAAGCGAAGGATTAAGGAGTGAGAAATCTCAGAGCAGAACGAGAGGATCAGAAGCCAGCAAAATGTCTTGGAAGTAATCGTCCACTTGGCAGAAGGTGGATGGAGGGCACGCTTTGTCGAAATCTATGAGGGAATCCGCAAGCAAAATACTACTTGTGTCGCTGAAACCTTCGTTCGAGGAAAACGTAATGGTTTCGCCCAACATCTGGGACTCATCTAATACATGTTCTTCTTCAAACACAAGAGGGTACTCGGGGGTTTCGAAATTGAACACGTCATCCCACACAGGCAAGTTGTCCAGCGCCAAGAACTCCCCCGTTTCGTCGAACAAACTCGTTTCGGTCTCGCCCTGGCACTCTCTCAACACTTCCTCGGTTTTCTCTGAGTTCTCTTCGCTCGAGTTGCTTCGGAAGTGGAGCACAGAAGTGGGAGAGGAGAGGTTGTGGTGGCAGTTATCGTCGCCGGAGTCGTACCCGTACGCCGACCCAGAAGCCTCTTCAGCGACGCCGACCTTCAATTCGGGAACCTCCGCCGCAGCAGCCGGCGGAGGTTCTTTTTGCGGCGGCGTTACGAAGTTTGTCAAGGCGTCTGGGCCGCGAAGCCTAATAGCGGCATTGTCGTAGACCATGGCGGCTTCTTCGGCAGTGTCGTAGGTTCCCAACCAGAGACGCACCCTTCTGGCCGGATCTCGAATCTCCGCGGCCCATTTGCCCCACGGTCTCTGGCGGACGCCGCGGAACTTCTTGCCGGAGTGGAGCTTGACTTGGCGGCGGCACGGGTCGGCGGCGGGCCTCTTGCGAGCATTGGAAAGGACGTTGGGGGCGGCGGTGGTGGCGGTTTCTATCTCAATCTGGTTGACGTAGCGCTTGACTCTCTGGCGGACGAAGGGGAAGGACTCCTCGTCGCTGGAAGAGTCGGTGGCGTCCGGATCAGTGTATGATATCCGGACTACTCTGCGGTCTGTGGTTGGATTGGTTTGGGATTTTTTGGGTGAGAGGAGCTTCTTGGTGACGGTGTGATGCACTGTGTGCTTGCATAGGATACTCTCTTCCATTAGTAATATTATTATGAGTGTTACTATTGGGTGTGTGAGTGTCTTGGTACTGTAATGACTGTAGCGGGAAACAGAAATAGGCGTGGTTTGGGAATAAAAGGGAATGAATCGTGAAGGAGAAGACTTGTGGTTTTATGTGGGGAGAAATGGTGGAAAAGGGAAGGGAAGGTTAAAAGGAAAAAAGAGGAAAGCAAGAAATATTAAAAACGGAAGGGAGACGACATGGTCGGGAGTGATAGGAATAAAGAGAAAAGAAGAACTTTTGACATCATGGGGGCTGAGAGAAAGAGAAAGGGAATTATTGTGAGGATGGTGATTCCAATAGTGTAGTGTTGTTGTGTTGTGTTGAGGTGCTGAGATATGAGATGAGATGGCTGGGTGGCCGAGACTTTCGTTGAAACTTCTTCTTCCTCTAGTGGCGCCCTTCAATGGAAAGGATATCTCGGGATTCAAAGTGAGGAGAATAGAAGGCAAAACAAGTGCAGATTCTGCAGGTTGAAGGGTACTAGCTCTCTGCGAGGTGTAGTTGAATCGGAAAAGAAGAAGCAAGACTTCAGTTGCAGCTCTTAAGTCCGTAACACTGAATTCCCTGTTTTATAGGATCCAACAGCCCAAACCGGAAGGATTACAATATCCCTCTATTTAATTAAATCAAAAATAAATAAATGAATGAGACGTACTACTGCTGTATATACGGTCTTTTTATTTATTTTTAATGTTTTTTTAAGGCAAGAAAAAAAAGGGGTGGAGTAGGGGAGCGAGAGAGGGAGGGCCTTGTGTAGGTGGTGAGAAGGCGGAAGAATACGGGTCGCCGCATCCATGCGATTGAAACACGTTGCAGATATGGTTCCACATGAGGCCTGGACACCAATGAGACAACATCTAACGGTTATTATTAATCATAGGGCACATGGTTGGGTATGGTGTGATGTGAGTCACGTGAGGCCAAGATACCCGCCCTTTTGCCATTGATGAGTCAAAATGGTTTGACTAATGAACCCCTACTTCTCCTAATTCAACATTTTCCCTGGGGGATGCCAAAGGGAATGGGGTGGGTCATTAGCTTTTTTTAAGCTGTCACATTGTTTTTATTTTTCTTGTTAAATGTTAAATCATTATTATATTTTACTTTTTACAGCTAGAGGTAGAAGTTAACGTGGCGGGCAACCTAGAATTTGCAGCCATTTACACTTCCACTCTGTACGTCTCTGGGTTTTTTTCTGCTCACTGTTATTTCGAGATAACCCATCTCTACGCGCTATACAACACGTGCTAATTACACTCTATACTGGAACCTGGTATAAAATACTACAACATACTCTCTTTTACTCACCACCAATATTAATAACTCTTTTTCTTTTTCTTTAACCGAAACTACTTTTCATTTAAAAACCAAACATTTAATTAATTTTACGTAAATTAAAAATATCTATGTCTTAAGTTACGGAGCCGTCTACACCCACGATGTTGGACACGAATGCCAATCTCATATAACGCTGACTAAGATTTGTTAATCTGTCACCCATCACAGTTTGACCGTTCGTTTTTAGATCAAAATTTCCAAACTTAATTTTCAAATTACATTTTCATTTTCGTCAAAAATAATTGTGCAATTACATTATTTTTATATCAAAATTATTTTGAAAAATATAGAGGTTATTAAACTAATTATAATTGCTTTTTAATGTGTAACTGTTGAAAGCAGCATGAGTTACGTATTATCGACGAGATAAAAAAAATATTCATCGAATCGATTTGACTATGATATTAAATCAATGGACCACTCGTAAAAATACTTACGCACTCGTAATAAATTCAATACTATGAATATGTGTGAGAAATTGTGAGATTAAATTATTTTTTTAATCAATTATCTGTATGATTAATTATCTTTATAATTGATTAAAATCATTATCATTTTTCATTTGGATAAAATTGCAACAAAATTATTTCAAGAAAATTAGTTATAGGTTTTATATGTAAGAAAAAGAGTAGGAATCAAATTGAAAGACAAAATCTTTTGAAAAATAATTATATAATACAATATTTTAGATTCTTACAAACAATTTTTCCAAAAAAAAAAAAGAAAAAACGATTTACTATATCTGAGAAGGTGTGAAGCATTCAACTTACATAATAAATGAAATTATAATGCTTCATTTGGTATCGAGGTAAAAAAACACAAAAAAAAAAAAGAAATTGAAAGACATGAGATATAAATAGAAAAACAATTATTTGATTAAAAAACTATATAAAGTAAAATAATTTTATTTGTTATTAATAATTTTACAGTATTATCATAATAAAATATGAAAAATTCCTTATATATACATATATAAACGAACTTAAAAATATTTATTATTTTAATAATATAATTCATCATGCTACATGTTTCTTCTCTTTCTTTTATTATCACAAGGCAACTCAATGTTTTCCTTCTCTCACCACCTTTTTAAGGACAAGATTCCACCAGAACTCTTGAATACATTTATGCAGATAAGTTAATTAGATGTACCAAATGTTCTCTTTCCATTTTCATCCGAAACAATCTTTCCTTAACTATCATCTAACAACTCGTCCAGTTACAGGATAAATTTTTCTTATTAATTAAAATCTTGGTAGAATTTTTTTAGTTGTGTTTTTAACTTATAACTACAAGTTGAAAGTAAAACTTGCTATCTTTTTAACGAAAAAAATAGCATGCAGAGTCATTACTATATGGAGCCAACAATCGCAACTAGATTGACGTGGATTTACCGAAAAATCTCAAATAATTCTCTAATTTTAAGGGGCCTCTTTATATAAGTACTACTTATGGTTAGAAGTCATCCTTTGAGTTAGTTTAAAAATGAACCATTAAAATTAAAAAAAAAAAATTATCATCATCACTAACATTATTGAAAGTATAATGATGCTCCGAATTGCATTCAAAACCAAAGTATAATGCATATATCCCCATTAAATATTATTTTTTAAAAAAATATATCAAACAATTCTTAAAATTATCAGTTTGTTTATTTTTTGTTGTTTTTTCTTAGGCCAAAATAAACTAAGTGTGCAATAAAAGAAAAAGGCAAAGAGTTGTTGAAATTATAAATCAATAATACTTAGCATAATGCGAGTGGCTTGCTTGATTGAGTTTGGTTTTGTTGCTATTTTTGAGAAAAATCCGACATGTGAACTAACTGCTAGAAAGATACAAAAGTAATTATAGGTACATATTCAAAATTTGACCTGTAAAAGAAGACAACCACTGCTAAGAATTGAAATTTTGACCTTAATTTTTTTCAAATTTTCTAGTTAATAAGATCTAGAAAAAAAAATAGAAAATGAGCTTCAAAATTAGAACGTAAATTTATGGGCTAGCTAGAAGCCAAGACCGGCTCCATGGAAGAGACATGGAAGTACGTGAAAGGCAAACACTACATAAAACAAAGTTGCCGAAAATTTGGTTTTATTTCAAGGAAGTAACCAAACCGAAATAAAAGAAAAACAGGACAAAAAAAATTATAGTTTGTAAAGTTTAGTATAAACCCCAGTGATCTGGCTTCTCATAAGGCAACTAAGCATATACGTCTTTATGTGTCACGTAGGAACCTGTTGGTGAATATGCTTTCTCAATAAGAATTCGACAAATATTTAAAAATAAAAAATAAATGCAACAACATTCAATTTAATTTAACTATTTCTGTTAAAAATAGAGGGACTGCCTTGCCGTTTTCGACTTGAAAGGCAGTTTTGGTTTTTGCGGCATCCGTTGTGGTTAGATAGATGTGATATCATGCCAAGGAAGATATATTAATGCTATTTTTGTTAACATTACTCCACATTTCAAACATAATCAAACTTGCATCCATATGCATTACTAAAATCATGTTTTTTTCTTCTAAAAATATCAAACTTAATATCTTATAGTATCCCTTGAATTAATCACAAATATAAGTTTTTTTTTTTTTCTGTGTGCGATGCATTACTGGTCTCTAATTTTCAATTATTTATTGCAATTTTTTTAATTCATCTAGGTAAATTCCTCTGAATAAATAAATACAAGGCGAAATAAACGTATATATTTAATTTTAAAAAATAATGACATATTTTGAATTGTTTAAAAATTAATAAATAAGGTGGTACTTCTACAATTATCTAGAGAAGCTGAACGAAACGTGTCCTGTATTGCATTAATTAACAATAAGTATTGGACTTGCATGTTGGTGTTGTGGGAATGAGAGTGTACCTTTGTAAGGAAAAACTGAAGGGTACGTGTAGCTAATTTTGGTATGTTGGTCTGTCCTTTGATTTGTGTATATTAGTTCTTGGATTTACTCACAACATACACTAATCACTCTAAATTACAAATCCATAATGCATGCATGGTTGATGCGTCCTACGAGTGTTTCTGGGTTTGTTCTGTATATAAGTTCACGAGGTTCAATTCATGGACCAATAATTTGGCTAAAACATGTGATCATTAATTAAGAGTGAAACGTTCGGTTTACTACTTTTAGATATTTCACACTTGTTTACTTTATATAAGTTCATATATATGATCATTCTCATGTGTAGCTATGCATCATTTAATAAATCATAAAGGTCTACATTGTTTTTACATTATGAGAAAAAAAATCCTTTTCAGTGGAAAAATTGCACAATGATAATAAAAGCATTTTTCTAAGGTCATGAAAATGACAGCTTCACATGTAAACCAATTTAATGACTTTATATCTGTATCCAAATGCACACATATTTCTAATTCTGTAGTATAAATTATAGTAGTAGAATTGGGAGTTGGAATATTATTGATTTCATTATAGACAACTAATACAAGCAAACAAAAATTGAGTTACATAAAGACAAGGGACGCTATGAGTATATATACTTGGCATCAATGAATGGGATAAGGAGGTATCCAACGCAACTTGGTTTAGACAAGTGGACACATTTGACATTTACCAAAATATAAAATCATACGTTGCTAACTTCCTACCCAGTAAAGGCTCTTTCAAGTTTGTACATTTTTACTCATTCGATATATAGAAGAAAAAAAAAAACATTTTAAATGTATTAATGGAATAAAAAAATAATTTAAATGTTGACCTTCGGTTTTTGGTGTTTGTGAATGACCTTTTATGTTCACATAAAATTAAGATCAAACTTGAAACAATGTTGTGTGTTTTTGAAAGATCCCATGATATAGGAGAGGTAACCCAAGGCAGCAATATATGTGTGGATCTTGAGACAAAATCAGAGTTAAGAGTCACGAATCCTTGGAAAGTGGTCCTATGATGAGTCTCAACCTGCATTGACATTGAGCCAAGTGAAACAAAAGTTTAAGCCAAGGCAGACACACAGCCAAGAACACCGAATTCGACAAATTACTCGGTGGGTTGCGTCCCACCTTTTCATTTATATTAAAATTCAGACAACCTTGTCCTTCTCTTCCCTCTCCTCTAAAGATCCTTCAACACAACATCATCTATTATCACCTTAATTTTTCAGTTCATTGATAGTAACAAAATATGGATAGATATGATACGAGTGAATGAACATAAAATCGAAGATTCTTAATATTGGATTTATTTTTTCAAAATTTGAGTGAAAGTAATGAGTGATGGAGTGCATGAATTTAAGTATATCGTTGTTTGTGTGTCCGTACGAGATTCGATGCCCTTGAATTGAGTGTGACCGGCACATCACTCTCCTTTGGGTTCAGCGAATTCAACGCTAGCTAAGCTAGCTAATGTTGTGCAACTTGAATATTCAGCTGCCACCCACCATCAACTCTTGCGTCCACTTGCTTTTCTAACTCTTCTCTGTGTAACTTTTCTATTGTTACCTATCTATTTTCTTTTTCATCTTCTTTTGTTTCAATTTCATATTTTCATTTTTCAATTCCATGCAAATAAACACATGCTTAATTTATGAATGGTTTCTTTAATTTGCATCACCAGCTTCTCTTGTTTAGTTTTCAATTTAATTCGTTTGCTTCATAATATTTGCTCACTTTTTTAAATTTTTTTTCCTATGCGCTTGTATCGTTACTTCAGGTACAAAAGTTTAATAATTTCAGTTAGTGAATTTTATGTTTTTATTAATTAGATTGCCTCCACAAAATTTTGTATGATTTTAAAATTATACAAGATTCATAAAAGCCAATTAATTTTAACGTATAATATATTTATAAAATATGTAAATATTTATTATTAAATAATATATATAATAATTAAATTATGTAAAAGTTGATATTCAAGGTAGTTAAGAAAATATCATGAAATTTAATGTGAGATTGATTATATTTTTTATATATAAAAGTATGGATTGTGTAATTCAAATATTTTATACTTGGTAAAAATGGATCAATATATAACCTTTTCGGTAATAAAAAAAATATGTTATATCATGTTTTTATTTTTAATTTCAATTATTAATGTGATAGCATAATTTTCGAATAACATTACCCGTTTACTTTGTGTAACAATAGATTTAGTTTAGGTTATTACATTCAATAAAAACAGTTTATATTGAAGCAGTTGTTTGGTTGTTTATTTTATTAATTAGGTTTAATTACTTTATAGATTTCTAAAATAAGATATTTTTTTATAGAATTCTTATAAATTTTAAAACCGAAATAACTTGTCAGTTTCTGACAGTAGATAAAACCAAAACCTACTCTTTTAGTCTAGATATCTACTAATTTAAATTTTTTATCATTGTAATTTTTCTTGAAAAATTAATTTGTTAACAAAAAACAACTTATTTATTTTAATAAAATTATTTGTTTTATGTTAATAAAATATTTTTAAAGTATTTAAAAGTTCATTTCAATAATATAATACTCCGTATTTGTAGTAGAACAATCATTAAATATATCGACAATTTAATTTTCATTATACAATCTTTTATCAAGAGAAATAATTTTAACACTGTACTTTTTGTGTTTGTGTATGCCATTTTTATGAGTTACTATAATACGATGAATACTGAAATAAATAATATTATATCTCTAAAAATGAAATATATATATATATATATATATATATTAGTATTGGTTGCTAAGAATAATAATAATAATAAATAATAGTAATACTAATAATAATAATAATAAATTTATATTTCTTAAATCTTATTTAATTTAATATTCTTCTTGTATAATATTTTTATTTTTAAGCCAACACATATTTTTCAAACAAAATTTAAATTGATATTAAAAATAATTGAAAAATAAAAATGTCGAATAAACTGAACTACTATTTTTAATTAATTTAGAAATAGTTAATTTTTCTGGAGCAGATCACGTTACCGTAATAACTCCCACACATAAACTAGTGAATTATAAGACCTATTCTAAAAAGATGGGCCAATTGCCGCATAATTTGAAGCTTTAATTAGTATGTTGTCGGTCTTTATTTTGGTTTCTTTGTTTGAGATGGAAGAACGCAGCTCGTACTTCCATGTAAGATAAAAAAAAATAGTAACGGTGGGAAGGCCTCAGAGTTGTGAATTTTAAATAATAATGGTAATAGTATTATTACAGAATGGAATGATATTAAATGTTATCTTCGCTAAGAACGCATCCATAAGCTTCTCCCCGAAGCAAGAGATGTTGGTTTTGTGTGTGTCATAATTTTGATCCATATCAGAAGAAATCACATATCAGACAAACAAAACGTAATAACTTCCTTTTTTTCCAACTTGCAGAGACTTCACACCGTCACACTTATAGAGATGATTCATTTTCTCTACTTACCACGTTAATTTCTATCACGTGATCCTTTGCACGTTTCACAAGTATAGTTAAATTGCAGCACAATCAGATCAAACACTTTGTTTTTCAAAAATTACTTCTAAAATAAGTAAATTAAAATTCCCTTTCATGGAAAGTAAGTTTTTGCTCTCCGAATATAAAGATGCTGCCTGGATGACATATTGCAATGAATATAATTCCCAAAAGTAAACCAAACCAAAAGAAGAGCAGAAAAGTAAAAGACCTACATTATGCAGTTTTCTCTAAGAGATAAAAAAGAATCAGATTTGCCTTGCTAAGCTTTTTCTTTCTCATATAAAGTTGTTCTCAAACTGAAAACGTGAGGGAAAGTGAGTTAAATTTATAAATTTTTCATTACAATTTTTTTCTTAAAATACTATTTGGAAGAGTTTCCATTAGCAAAAAGTTTTGTTAATAATAAAGAGTACGGGAGGTACTGTAACTTAGAAAGCAAAAGAGTTGCAAAAGGTTCAAACTCATCACACACACAATTTTAAACATGGAAAAGGATTATGAATCCACATAGACAACAAAATCCAACTTTAAAGAAATCCATGACCAAGATCTAATATGTATTAAATTACAACACTAACTCAGCATTCAGCTGCTGTCCCTACAAAATAATCTCATTGAACTGAAAGGTAATTTAGTGGGGGATATAAATACACTATTTTGTTACCAATCAGAAACAAAAATAATAGATTAAGGGCTTTTTACTTTTGAAATCTTAGCTGTCCATCACATTCTCTCTTTTTTTTTTTTGCTAATCACCGTGCATGACATGTTCAACTACTTAACCGTTTTAATTAAAAATGGTAAAAATCACACTTTACTTTTAAAAGTACACTTTACCGTTTAGAGGAGTAAAAAAATCAGAATTTATGAGTTTAAAGACACGAAAAGAATTACCTTTTTCCAGGCGTTCGTGAATTACAACATCGGTTATGTCTCCAGTCACAAACACAAATGTGGAGTAATATTTAATTCTCCTAAGCTAATAAATCATTTTTCCCAAAATATTGGTTATTTGACTTTTGATTTCTAAAACTAACTCCGATACCGGATTTAATGCCGAATTATGATTAGTAGAATATTTTTACTAAAAACGTTGTCTTTTAGTTTTTACAGATTCAGACAAATATAGTAAAGCTTTATACTTTTAAATGGATAAATTTTAGTGTTTAAACATAACAAAAATTATATTTAATCCTTGATTAAAGAATATGGTTTTTAAATTAATTCAGTCATATATGTTAAGTTTTTTTTTATATCAATAAATTTAGTCATTAAAATGACATTGGTTAATAGAAATTAATAAAAAATTAAACCTGATAATAAGTTAGTGAATGTGCTAATACTTACATTAGTTACTACTAAATTTGATACAGTGTCATGACTCTCTTGTTTTCTTCCTTTCACGCTACTGTACTGCTACTCTTCTTTTCTATACGAAATCCTTTTTTTCTATACTTCATCTTCTTATTGTTGCTACTACTCCACCTTAGATTCTTCCATAACATGATTTACTATTTATGAATATCTTTTGGGATGGATTTTAAAATATTTGTGAGAATATTTGATTTGGGCGATTAATGATTTGTAAGAAAAGTTCTGAAACGGAAAATGGAGTGAAAGATGAAGAGAAAGTGGTAAATTTGTAGAAATTATTCGATGAATTAGTAATTTATCCCTATGTCTAACATTTGGTTTCATAAAATAATTTTATGTATTGGATTTTTCTTTAGTTTTTTATAATTATCTTTAAATCATTAATATTTTTCAAGAAATAAGTTATTTTCATTTTCACAAGTAAGATTTTTTAACTATTTTTTAAAAAAAAATATTCCTAAAGGTAAATTACACTAAAAACAAACTACTAACATTCATTCATATCAAATCAAATGAATCGTATTTACCAATAAACTTTCTACTCAGATTCAGTATTATCCTATTAAATCAAACTCTATCATTTTTTTTTTCATTTATTTTGTCTCTGGGTCAGTCATTGTAAATCAATTCTCCACTTTCCATCCCAAACCAAACAAAGTGTTAATAACTACTTCCACCCCTAAGGTTCCTATTCTATTAGTAGTTCATTCTTAATACCTTATATGTTTGTCTTTAAAATGTATTTGAATCTCGCATGCACACTTTCATTTGTAGTTGTTCTATCTTAAATCCTCGTTTGTTTCAAGATTTAAACTATTTTTGTGTGTTTTCTTGTAATTGTTATTAACATTCTTGTAGTCTTGATACCAAATTTCTTAACGTAGTTATTAGTCTAGTAGAAAGTTTAAAGAAAGTATTTTTTGAAAAGAAGACTACATATTTTATATCAATTATAATTCTAATCAATGTAAAATATCAGTGGTAAATGATAACTGATGTACAATGGAGTCACAATCAATGTAAACATCAGGTAGTATTCTATGTATTAGTTATTCATTGATGTTAAAATGCCGGTAACATTTATATCGATTTATAAATCAATATAAGATATCTAAAATAAAATTGTAAAAGTTTATATTATAGTGTGGAGTGTTTAAACTTTAAAAAGCGCATTAATTAATTATTTACAAAGTAAAATGTAAAAAAGAAAATAGAGGTTAAGTGGGGCTGTTTAACAGACAGCCAGCTGGTTTGTTTGAACATTTTTTTAATATTATTGACTGAGGATGAAGATTTGGTTATATTCAAGCATATCACGTGCCCTCTTTCGAATTTGAGTTACTTAAATCAAAATATCTTGCAAGATTATTCCAAACTCCAAATTTACTAATGCAAAAGAGACGTGTATCGGACGTGCGCATGAATGTGTCCACACCAACTTATCACTCTTTCTTTCACTCCCACATAATTAGCCTCACACATTTACAAACACACACACTAACATATATAATTTCTCTTTGCTTTTGTTGATTCAAACTCTAATGCACATACGAATGTTTATTCTATTGTTGAAAATCAACAAAATGGGCGCCAATAAAAAGAACAGCACTAGTATTCTTTTTTGTCTGATCTAGAAAAAGATCGCGTCTGGTTTATTTTATCAAAGGATCTTGATAGTAATTTGTTCCCATGAGCGACTTTGACATGCACGTATGACATGTAAGATTTCATCCACTTAGTAAATATATTTAAAACTAAAACAATTTTGCAATTAATATCTAACATGCAGAGTAATAGGGTTTTCGTAATAATATTTTTGTTTTAAATAGTGTAGAGATAAACAAGTGCTGTGAAGTATGGAGTGTGGTAAAGGCTGCAAGTGCAAAGTGGAAGTAGAGAAACATGGTCGCATGGGGATTTGTCTCGAGACTACAAGACACACAAGGGTGAACACTGAGCCCGTTTGGTCCCACTGACATTTCACCGTTTATTAACGGTTATCGGCACCGTTTGTGAGTGGCACCTGTACCATGCTCAAAGTGGAGACTATGTGACTTCTATTTCTTTTCTCTAATAATCAATAACGGTTCACTAATTAATTATTATAGTGTAATTAAGAACCTAAATTCGAAGCAAGAGTGAAAGAGAAAGGATTGAATAAGGTGGCTTTGGGTTTTGTGGTTAGTTTTTATGTTTCTTTTTATTGGGGGCGTTGATTAGCACTGAGTTCTGATTGGTTTGGAATTTGGAATCCCAATCTGCTCTGAAAAATAGGCATAATGAGGAGGATTTGGTGGCAACCCAAAATTTTGTGCCTCAAAATGGGGGTGGTGGAAGGAACATGCTTTTGTTATCACTAAACATCATCATTCAATAATAACAAGAAGGAATATGATAGAAACGGGGTTCAGTTACAGACACATAGAATATTGTGATGTTTATTTGGTTAATTAGAAGAGAAGGGAGAAAAATTGAAATGAAAGAAAAAAAAGTCGAGTGGTACAACTAAAAAAGAAGAAAAGGAAAGAAAGACAAAGTGAAATCAGAGAATAAGGGGGTTTGGTAGAGCGGAAGCTGAAGTCCAAAAACCCTGTCCTGCAAAAGCATAACTACTCGTGCTTTCCTTCACGGTTTCTGGTTTTGTGTTTGGGAATTAATTGCCAAACTGAAACAAGCTTTATTCGCGTATATTAGCATATTGTATGCCGTTTATAAACTGCAAGACATGTGATTTTCCTTTTCTTGTCTAGTCTGGGCAAAAAAGTTGGCTCCCACTTCAAACTTCTTCTCACAGCCCATTTAATTAGTGAGCATTATTAGGATTTTTGAGTGGGCTGCATGAGAGAACCAACACCGTTCCTGATTTCATTGTTTTGATGAATAATACTTTGTAGCGATGATGATAATATAAGAAGGATCATATTATTATTAATGGCATACATAGATTATGTAATTAAGTGCATTCATATTATATAATTGTCGACAGCTCCAGCTAAGGAACTGCATGCATTGACTCAAAGTGGTGAGTTGAAATGACAAGTAAAATTCCACTGATTAGAGATATTTAGGTACCAAAAATTCAACCCTGCATTGTGGGCCTGTCCTCAGAAAGAGACAAGGCCATCAGCAGTACATGAAACTAAGATTAGGTATTCGGGTTTTCTAATTAATCATCCGGGTTTTCAGGGGCCTTGCTCTCTCGAAACCCACTCGTGGGCACGACCCATTTGCAACCCTTTTTTTTAATATTCTTTTCTTCTAAATTAATGCTGCTCTATTTTAAAACTAGAGTATCAAACAAACTTCATGCTGGGCACGTATTCTTGTGAATATAAAAACCAGATTCAAGTACCACTCCCCTTAAACAAACTATAAAAACACACACGACATGGGTCACGATGTCCCTCCATATTTAAACACTCAATTTGTTCATACATAGTAAGAAAGGATATCTTATGTCTTGCCTTTTCCTCAACACCGGCGTATATAATAAACCTATCAAATATAAGAACACGGAAATTGGAGTTTGAATTCCTACCGTACCAATGTTACATTGTTAAGTTACTCATCGTTTTCACCATTGCCAAGGATGCATCATACGTATAAACACAATACTATAATGTATATGGATATCAAGGAACATGGATCGACCAATATCATGCTTGTTTTGGTGATAAAAGATTACTGAATAGTAAATCATGGTAAAATCAATTCATATGCAACCATTTATCATCTTAGAGAACCATGGTGTGGTTAAATCACCATGTATCCAAACATACTATAGTCCCGTTAAATATTAAAATCACATCCACTGTTTTGAACCTCACATTAAAGATAACAGAATAACTCATATATATTCTTATAGAAGATCTCAATTTCAAAATTATTTATATAAGTATATGTATTTCAAAAAATTAATAGACTATTTAAATATTAAAATAATATACCCTCTAGTTTTAGTTACTCATACATGAAATATAACCCAGTAACCAAAATATATATATATATATATATATATATATATATATATATATATATATATATAT
>Ga0099824_1005362_pt1 | contig 18091 bp, 12 predicted proteins | sample SiratrowhiteBW_FD_76837 | JGI IMG/M metagenome (GOLD analysis project Ga0099824, IMG submission 76837) | Root nodule microbial communities of legume samples collected from California, USA - Siratro white BW | ecosystem: Host-associated > Plants > Roots > Nodule | place: USA: California... | reverse complement strand
TCTCTATCTATATATTTTTTTCTTTCTTTATATAAATATATATATATATATATATATATATATATATATATATATATATATATATATATATATATATATATATATTATTCACATGCCTTGGAATTTGTCTGGTAGTTATTCCAGTTCTTTCTCCTAATTGTCATTTTGTTAATATTCCAGAATTTGATCCTCTACCTTGCATATGTGACATTCATAAAAACTAACATTAACATTAATTGAGGGTTAACAAAGGTATTCACACCCTTACATTCACAAAATAACTTATCACTTAAAAATCACATTCCACATTTTTAAGACCAGTGAACATCTTTATATACGATCGTCTTGTAATTCTTTCTGCAGTAAAAATTAAAAAAAGAAGAATCTTTGAATTACTTTTTCTGTGCTTCGGTTTAATAAAGTACTAATAAGGGTAAAGGAATATAACAGCCCACTCCAAACGGTGAAACTCAATTACTCAATATGATACCCGAATTATATTTGTTTTGTGACAATAAACAAACCGAGAAATCAAAAGATAAATTTAAAAATGTTTTAGAAACCAATTAAAAGAGAAAATTTATACGTAATTGGCAAGTCTGGAGTCTTGTACGTAATTTATACAAACAGATATAAATGAAACTGAAACAAGACAGAATATTATATGAAGAAAATTGGAGACAGCAGATAGAAGGAGAAAACATGAGAATGAAGAGAAGAGAAGAGGTGGAAGAACTGAAGAGGCAGCTAAAGTTAGCGGTGCCTCTCTTCTCAGTTGGAATTTTACAATACATTCTGCAAACAATCTCTGTGATATTTGTTGGCCATCTTGGTACCCTCCCTCTTGGTGGTGCAACCATGGCCACTTCCTTTGCATCAGTCACAGGCTTCAACTTACTGGTAGGACTAGCTTCCACACAACACTTTTTTCCATACCTTATTTGCATCAAACACAACAAGAGAGTCATGTATTATTATTAATATAGTAATGAATATTATTTTCACTTGTTAAAGTTTTCAATAATTGTATGTTTCAACTGAAGCCAGTTTTTTGAATCAGATGGGGATAGCTACTGCATTGGACACATTTTGTGGTCAGTCAAATGGGGCAGGACAGTACCATATGCTTGGCATACACATGCAGAGATCCATGGTTGTTGTTTTAACTATGAGTGTGTTCCTTGCCATGATCTGGTTCAACACAGAACCAATTCTAAAGGCTTTGCATCAGGACAAGGCCTTATCCAAGGAAGCTGGCTCATATGCCCGTTACATGATCCCAAGTTTATTTGCTTATGGCCTTCTTCAGTGCATTCTCAAGTTCTTGCAAACCCAAAACATAGTGTTCCCAATGGTGGTAACTTCTGGGATTGCAGCGGTGCTGCATGTCCTTTTCTGTTGGCTTTTGGTTTTCAAGTCAAGGCTTGGAAGCAAAGGAGCAGCCTTGGCAAATTCCTTATCTTACTGGGTCAATGCAATCTTGATTTTCCTTTATGTGAGGTTTTCTTCTTCATGCAAACAATCTTGGACAGGCTTTTCCAAGATGTCCTTCCACAACCTTCTTGAATTCCTTAAACTCGCTGTTCCTTCAGCTCTTATGCTCTGGTAAAATCTTCTTTAGCTCTCAAACAAGTTTTTAAATTACAACCCTGATGTCATTTTCGTTGTGATTCTTGCAATTGTAGGAAATTGCGGCTGCAATTTTCATCATGATGTGATTGTGACCAGTAAAAAAATCTTGATGTCGCAGTCCAAATTGTGATCATGATTGGTTTTTTGTAGAGTTCTGATGCAGCATTTTTGTTTGTTTGTTTGTTATGAAACATGAACAGCTTGAAAGTGTGGACATTTGAACTGATGGTCCTCATGTCTGGTCTTCTTCCTAACCCAACATTAGAAACCTCAGTGCTTTCAATATGGTTTGTGTCTGAACTATATAAACTGCAAAACTAAAAAAAAGTTCTTTACTTTTTATTATACAATAACATATTAACATCGCCTTGTGGTATAAAAAAAATAAATTTCCTAACTTTGCAGCCTTAATACATTTGGTCTGGCTTGGATGATCCCTTTTGGATTCAGTGCTGCTGTAAGGTAATTATTGTGACTTATTAAAAGTTTTTCAGTTTTATTATGCAGTTGATAGTGACAGGAGTTGAAAGTGAATTGGATGTTTCATTTGACAGTATTAGAGTGTCGAATGAACTGGGGGGTGGAAATCCAAAAGGTGCAAGTGTAGCAGTTAGGGTGGTGCTATCCATAGCCTTAGTTGAAGGGATGATTTTAGTTTCAGCTATGATTCTTCTGAGGAATGTTTGGGGACATGTTTATAGTAATGACAAAGAGGTAATCAAATACGTCTCCCTCGTGATGCCTACTTTGGCCATTTCTAGCTTTCTTGATGGGATCCAAAGTGCACTTTCAGGTATTTTTTTCAGCTATCAAAGTCCAAATCCTTTCCATTGTAAGAAAATAAACTATTCTGGAAGTTTGTTTTCAGAAAGTTATAGTTCCTGAAAGAATATTTTGAAATATAATATAATTTGTCCCATGATTTAATTTTCTGTAATGAAAAATTTATTCTGAAATGTTTTGGAATTACAAATCTGGAATAGGTGAGTATCAATTCTGAAATATGTATTTCCAAATGCATACATTATCCTTATTTCACAATATATTTTTTCATAATACTTTAAGAACATGAAATCTATAATATTCTCTTAATGCATCCAAATTACTTTCTTCTGAAAAGAAGTGTAAGAATTTTAAAATGTTATTTTCGTCTCTATACTTTAATAAGAGCAGGGAAGAAATTATTATGGTTTAGGAAGCAATGTTGTTTCGGCTTTTACTTATGTACCTTTTTTTAACCTATAACCCCACGATTGAGTGAAATGACTAAATTATCCTTTGTCCACTTCTTTCCTCTCCAATGATGCCGTCACCGTTATGATTACTGCTGCACCGTCACCGTTGCAAAATAAGAAGAAAAAACAAAATCCGTTCTGAAATTCTTTTTTGAAACGCATTTTATGTGTTAGAGAAAACTTCTTCTGACAATCGCATTTTACAAAGTTTATTCTGAAAATTTTGTTCGTGTGAAATGTATTTTATATGTTCTAAATATTTTATTTTAAAAATTTTATTCTAAAAATCTTATCTTGTTTTGAAATACTTTTTATAAATTTTAAAAAACCTAAAATAGTTATTTTAAAAATTATGAGAGTGTATAAAAATAAGGGATGCAGGAAGTAAAAGTCTATTATTGTTTGTCAGGCTTACCGGTCCAAAGCAATTGTTCGCCCAGTCATGTGATAGAGAAGACAAACCAAAGCATTTAATAATAATAAAAAAAAAAAAAAAAATTGCACTTAAAGCTCATGGTCTTTTTCATGAATGTGTTCTATTCTATGACAATCAAATTTGAGTCATTCACTGCAAGTTGGAGGTGTGTTAATCTACCAATCAGATTTGTTTAACCATGAAAATTACAATAATGATCCTTCCCTTGGAATTATTGATTCAGCAAGTTACGGTTTGAATTTGTGAATCAGGCATTCTTGCAGGATGTGGGTGGCAAAAGATTGGTGCCTTAGTGAATCTTGCCTCATTTTATCTTGTGGGGGTTCCTTGTGCTGTAGTTTTAGCATTTCTTCTACACATGAAAACCAAGGTTAAAACTTTCTTATAGTAAACATGCACAATCTAACTTTTATTTATTTATTTATTTATTTATTTTCTTATATCACACAGGGGCTTTGGTTGGGGATAATTTCAGCATTTGTGGTGCAGGTGTTGTTTTACATAATCATTGCTCTGCGAACTGATATGGAGGAACAAGTGAGCAATTTCAAACTTCTCAAAGTTTATGTGCTGATTTTTGTTCTTCTCTGCTAACAATTGTTTTGTCCTTCTGTTACATTTACACAACTCTTAATTAATTCTTAGGCGAGGAAAGCTCAAAGCAGAGTTGAACGTTCAGCCATCTCCCCAACTACTAGAGACAGCGTAATGCCGCATTAGAAACCGGAACTTGTTCCCTAATCAATCATGCTTATTGGTTGGTTTTATCATTCAGGTCCCAAAGCCCTCAAAGGAATAATGTAATGGAATAAATAATAAAGATTGGAAGGACCATGGATACCAAACTAATATTAGGGAGACAAGTTTTGATAGAACTTTTGGGCATTCCAACTATATTGGAAGAACATATAACAACTCAAATCACTATATTTCAAAATGAATTCCATGACCATTTCTGGTAATTGTTTGTTCCCTGGTCATAGTTATGAAAAAAATCTTCCGACAAAATAGAGCTTTGGATATGGAAGGAGGATTTAATCATTCATGCACAAAATACTATAACCAAGCATGATCCAGTCCTTGAACAATTTATGGTTAAAGGTTTTATCATACCTGCAGCCCTAGAACTGATCAGAACACTGGAACGAAAATTCTGAAAGGAACAACCATGGAATATAGAGTAATTACTTTTGAACAATGTAATTGCAATGGAAGAGCCAAATGACTATTTAATTCAGAATGAATTTCATCATCATTCAACAAAGAGAATTGTTAACATATTGTTTTCTTTTTGAAAATCGTGACAATGAAGTAATGAATAAATCTCATGTTTTTCAGTAAACTTCAAACTAATAAAGTTGTGATACTGTCAAGTAGCCTCCTCCTACATAAGATCCACCAATTTCTTTCATGCCCGTCCCATCCCCATCAAAAACTTCAGCTAAATTTAAACCCAAACAGAAGCATCAGAAATATTATAGCCATCACCATTGAATCAACAGAATCAACCGCTATACTAAATATAAAAAACACCAAGAGGAAAAAGTAAAAATTTCTTATATTCAATAACAAACTTATGTTTAAATTAAGTTTCCCCAAAATTTATTGTTTTTGAAGCGCCACATACATCAACAGCTCGAGAAAATGCCCTCACACTCAATGTTTTCCATGACTCAAGTATACAAGTTCTCTGAGAATGTAAAGAACAAAAATGTACAAGCGGAACCAGAATGAGTGTGCGATGTTAAAAGTTTTTTTTTTTTTCTATAGCAATTATTCTTAGGCGTCGGAACTACAACTAATCTTCAGTGACTTCTTCAGTTACATATTTGTTGTAGCGGCAAGAGAGACAGAGATAAAGAATGACACGTTAACAAGCCTTCGAGAATTCACCACTTTTCTTCAAATGTATTTTATCCTCCATAAGCTTGTCTGACTTAGCTGGCCACAGAATATTCATTCTGGCTGTTGAAATTCCAGATCTAATTTTCTTTTTAAATATGTTCTGTCAGCACTGCAGAACAAAACGAAGGAACTAAAGTTAAATAACACCATTTACATATAGAAACTAAAAGATAACAAACAACTGACACATTCTTCCACTACTTGGGAATTACAACATGTTGTGCTAGCATTTACAAATAGTGTTGTAGCATACTACAATTTTATCATTGTTAACCAGCAACTTTGCCAGAAAAAAATTCTAATATACGTTTAATATGGTTCTATATAAGCCTCGCCATTTTGTCTTCCAATACCAATGAACTTAGCAGGATAATTTTATTTTCAACTCGGTTAAAATTACAAAGTATTAGGCCAGTTTGAATTGATTGGACGCTCAATACTATTATACCTGTTAATTGTAGGTCTATTTGGAGGTTTTAATCCAAAGATAGAAAAATCTACAGACATTGGAGCTGATTCATTCTTGCCTGAATTATCATCAGTTGTCTGCCTGAAATCACCAAGACTGCCATCAACCTTATCTGCTTGCTGGGAATTTCCTTCAAACCCATCACGTCCTGGCATCACTCTCCTAGACTTCCTTGGAGGTGACAATACAGTAGGACCCTCCTGTAAATTGAAGTCAGAAGCCTTAGATTCCCTCTTAGGAGCAGGTCTAGGGAGCTTGTCTGGATCTGAAGGCAGAGGAGCAGAAGTAAAGTACCTAAAGTGGAAGAAGAGAGATTAATTATGGAGAAAAGAAATTTATTGGTGTCTTAATGGGATGCTGAAGGCAGGTACCTATGCTCTAGTGCCTGCTGCACTGAAATTCTGGCTTTTGGATCATATGTAAACATCTTTGACAACAGATCCAAAGCATCATCAGTTGCCATCGGAAATAAAGAACGCAGAGGGGGTGCAGGAACATATTGGTATTCGACATAATCGGGCAGGTATACCATATCAGGCCACTGGGAAGGTGTTGGAGTGCCAAATGCCAAAAAAATCTTTCCTAATTGATCGATGTCACTAGTACCCTACCAAGTGATAGTAACAAACTAGTGAAAAAACAATAAGAAACATGATTAATTATTTAAATGCAAAATGAATATGAAGAAATTCAATCAATGCAATGAACTATCTTGGAAATTGTAATAAAACAAGCTAGTTACAAAATATATAGCAGGAATAAATGGAAGCTCAAATAAAAATAATGAATACAAAAATCTTAGCCCACAGCTTCAGACCTTATTCAAGCTCGGTTGAAACAGTTTGAATGATTTAGGATTTTCAGACACAACTTAATTTCAACTATCTGATAAAGTTAAATGAATGGCATGTCCAAAGAAATGGACTGCACTTTATGTCAAAGCCCATCTACTTCAGAACATCAATCATTTTTACCTGCAAAAAAGGTCGACGGAGAAGAAGTTCTGCAAATATACAACCTGAAGCCCAGACATCAACCCCAGAACCATATTGCTTGGCACCAAATAATAGCTCAGGAGCTCTATACCACCGAGCAAAAACCTATTCATGCATATATAATAAGCACAAATGTTATCTGTGTAGAAACTAGAAACCCACTCCACCAATAAAAAGTGAAAAATACACAACATAAGATGAAACATGTTCAATAACATGCAGTTAGAACTGTTACGCCATGAATGTCACCACAATATTCAGTTATCATAGAGAACCACAATCCTAGAAAAGATTCAGAAGAATTTAGTATACTTCCACTTCAATGATCCAATGTTTAGGTTTTCAATTAGCTTCCCCCAGTTCATGAATGTAAAAGCAATGTAAAAAAGGGAATACCTATGCACGAGTTCCTATCATTAGGTGTGTAGAGGGTTTGATTAGATATATGATATATGTATATGAATCCTGTGTGCAAATAGGCTGTCTCCATGACTAGAACCTGCGACTACCAAATCACAAGGCAACAACCTAACCATTTTGTCCCAGGCTTCACCTTTTATGCAGGCAATAATAATAAAGATCTCAAGGTAAGATATCTGCCCAATTATGGTCCTAGGATTGCATACAGATTCACACTAAATCATCATATAAGGCATGCCTGACTATAAGGTCTATTCCTTTCCAATTCTGCAAACTCTAATCCATATTATAGGAAACTTAATGCAAAAATAAGGCGGCAAGTAGGATTATTAACAGAATGATTTGACTTTCAAGTTCACAGTTTATTGGAAAACCTGAGTTTTGTTCAAAAGAAATGAGCTCCTAGATAAAGAACCTAAATTCAAATTACTGACTGCCGCTAACACAATGAAACTCACATACTCAATGGGATCAACATGCCATATAAAGAAGCAAACCTGATGAGTGAACCTTCTGTCTGGGCTTCCAAACATTCGTGCTAAACCAAAATCTGCAAGTTTCAGCTGTCCATTAGATCCTATCAATAAATTATTCGGCTTCATATCCCTGAAAATGTGAAAGCAAACTTTTGAGCTCAGCACTTAAGTCAAGTAACAACTTTGTAACGAGCAAATACGCATCATACTCTACCTATGCAAAATCCATTTCTTGTGGCAATAAGCAAGACCTTTTAGCGTCATTTGAAGGTAGGATTTTGTATCAGCCGGTGAAAGAAAAATATTGCGGTCTCGTATGACAGCTTCAAGGTCCGTCTCCATGAATTCAAATACAAGATGCAAATTCCCTTTATGTGGGAATGCATCTATCAATTCAACAATATTAGGATCCTTGAGCTCCTTAAGAAGCTTTATTTCTCTAAGAGCTGTAAAATTAACCCCTTCTTTCTGCTTTCCAAGCCGAATTTTCTTAATTGCAACTGTCTGTCCTGTCTGTCAACACAATGAATTCATCTCTATAAGAACACCCCCATCATAATAGTACTATCATTTTCATTATTGAACAAATGGCTAGTTCATCATGAAAGTAAGCATACCTATATCCTGTATACATTTTTGCAAGTTACACAAAGAATAAGTCATAACTTTACCAAACTTATACTGAAACTAATTAAGAAGTTTCCAGCTCTCAAGCTTCCCTCCGCTTGTGATCATATGATCACTAAACAAAAGTTAAGAAGTACGACTTCCTCATACCCAATGACACACAGCATAAGCTTCTTCCTAAATAATTGCTTGAAGCAGACATGATAAAGCAACAAACCCCAAAAGCAAATTGTTAACATAAACACCTTGAATTAAAGTCAGGAACCCAAAGCAAATAAAGGCATCTTCCCTTCCTACATCTCTAAGGCCATGCACGAAAATCTATTTACTCCGATTCAGCAATTTTGTTTGCACCAAGTGAAAGTAAAGACCCAATTCTCACAACCCATAAAAGAGAACAGGGGAAAAATTGACTCTTCAGTCTCGAATTCGCATAATTGAAGAAGAAAGTTTCGGGGGATTACATGGGTATCAATGGCTTTGTACACAACTCCATAGGTACCTTCACCAAGAACTTCACGCTTCAGATATCTATCAGCCACTTTTTTGCATGGATCCGGGCCTGCCATTTTTTGTTCCAGAATTTGGAGTTGAGGTTCTTACAATTGAAAAAAAAATAAAAATTGAGACTTTACAAGTGGGTCATTTGGATCAAATTGAGGTTTTATCAGAAAACGGGTAAAGTCTATGATTTCATTGAACAAGAAAGCCGTTGAAACATGAAGATTGAAGAAGTGAAAACAGCTGCAGTGGCTGAAACCTGAAAGGAAAAGCGAATAGTGGGAGCGTGAGAGAGCGTCATAAAGAATTAATAAAGAAATAGAAGGAGGTTTGGTATTAAATCATGATTATATTGCTTAGTTAATTTGAGAATGCGGCCACTTTAATTAATTTGATAATTCTATTCTCCAACATTATATTGTTTTGTTGCTTACAATTAATTGAGAAAACTCTGGAGACAAAGGGTGGTCCATGTCCATATCAGTAATGGGCAAGAGAAATTTCATAATACAAATGAATTTTTTGTAAACATGAAAGTTAATTTCACTTTAATAGCTTTTCTCTTAACATGTCAAAGTTAATAATTAAAATAAGGAAAATTATTTTTTACAATTAAAATGTAATATCGTTGTAATATATATTTTCGTCTCTATATACTTGGCTTAAAATAATGATGATTTATCGGTTTGCAAAATAAAAGGAAATATCTACCACTTTCGCCTCTTTTAGCAATCTCTAGGAATCAAATTTATTATGCTTAACTTTTTTATTAATCTATTTTTAAAAAAGATGCTCTCGAGCTAGTGACGATTTTCTCACAGAATAATGACGAATGAATCCTTAAATAGACGAACCTAGAAGCAAGAGAAAAAGAAACATCAAGAGAATCTGCATTAGTCAACTGATTATGGCTACTTAAGAAGATAAAAGAATGAAAGAATTTTAATTTTCTGAGTTCAGATGAGTATATGCTGTTTAATGAGAAGACAGAACAGTGTTTATATTCATAAAGACTCTTCAAAACCTCGGAGATTAATTATTGCAGTTTTGCTTCATCGTAGATTCCATGCAAAGTTTGGTATTTAGTAATAGCATATAGGAATGTCTTTTGGCGCTCACATTCTACGTGTTATGTGCCAGAGACCGAAAGGAGCAGGAAGCTTGACATCCGAATCTCAGACACAAACTATCTAATATCTATTGTTTTGAGTTCAGACTTTTTTCTCGTCTTGAGTTCGAACTTTTTTCTCACATGGAATTGTTTGGCAATGAGGATAAAGGCCAACAGAAACACCTAATTCTATAGAATATATACCACTTTTTTGTTACACTCTTCATTTTGTTTTCAGCTAATTCATTCAAAATGAAAATACAGCAGCATCCAATCTATATGACAGCTGAAAGAGACATGTGAAATTGATTCTAGCAAGGCTTCAGCACGTAAGTACAATAAGCATTAACTATGTGAAGATAGCTAAGAAAAAGAAGCAAGGTAAAAAACAAAAGTAATATGGCAATCTCAGAAGAAACAATAAGCATTGAGTTGAGTTCTTCCTGAAAAGAAAATAGCCGAAAATGATCCTTATCTGCATGTTGCAGTGTTTTTATTTTTAGTTGAGCATATTTCCTCAACTCCCTTACGAAATTGAGGGGTGAGTTTCACTTTCTAACCAACAAGCCTGTCACTTAACACTTGGCACTTGCAGACAATGAGGACAAAGCAACATTAAATTCTTTGGGACCATTTTGTCTGTTAGATGGCATTGTTAAAATTGTCTTACTCGTCAAGCCACAATGCAACGCCACCGTTCATACTCTATCCTCCACAAACAATTCATCCTATTTTCTTGGTTCTGAAAGAAGTAGCCATCATCATCATCATCATCATCATCATCATCATCATCCTGGTCCTTCCAACTATTTAGGCATCTTATCTTGTTAAAACATCATCACCACCATTCATTTCAACAACTCTTTCTTCACTCACTAGTAATGGCCGCTGCCAAGAGCAACTCCAATACACAACTTCTTGAAGAACTAGAGGCTTTGAGTGAATCCCTTTACAAACAACACACCACCACAACCAGAAGAACAGCCTCCCTTGTATTGCCAAGAAATACAGCTCTGCCTCTTGAAGATGCCAAAGATGATGATGGAGGCAGCAACAGAGCTCGGCTGCGGCGCATGTCCATGTCCCCATGGCGATCAAGACCAAAGCCTGACGATGCCACTGCCAAGGCAGAAAGCAAAAGGCTTGATGATATATCAACAACTTCTTCCGACAGTGATAAGAAAGGGATTTGGAAGTGGAAGCCTATGCGGGCTTTATCTCACATTGGAATGCAGAAACTAAGCTGTTTGTTTTCTGTTGAAGTGGTCACAGCTCAAGGCCTTCCTGCTTCCATGAATGGACTACGACTATCCGTTTGTGTTAGAAAAAAGGAAACGAAGGATGGTGCTGTTAAGACAATGCCATCAAGGGTTGCACAAGGAGCTGCAGATTTTGAAGAGACCCTTTTCATCAGGTGCCATGTTTATCACACCTCCAACCAAGGCACTGCAAAGCTGATCAAATTTGAGCCACGACCCTTTTGGATATACCTTTTTGCTGTTGATGCTAAGGAGCTAGATTTTGGAAGAAGCTCAGTGGACTTGAGTGAGTTGATAAAAGAATCCATTGAGAAAAACCAACAAGGCACCCGGGTGAAGCAATGGGACACAAGCTTTGGCCTATCTGGGAAGGCAAAAGGAGGGGAACTTGTTCTTAAACTGGGTTTCCAGATCATGGAGAAAGATGGAGGAGTTGATATATACAATAATCAAGTGGACAATTCAAAGTCCAGCTCTGGCAAGCTCGGTAGTTTCTCTTCTTTTGCTCGTAAACAATCCAAGTCATCATTCAGCATGGCTAGTCCTCGAATCACAAATAGAAATGATTCATGGACTCCTTCACAGCCGAGAATAGGAGAGGATATTCAAGGAATGGATGATTTGAACCTTGATGATCCAAACCCGGTTCAGGATTCCTCTTCCTCTACACAGAAAATTGATGAACGTAGTAAAGAACAAGTGGAGGATTTTGAACTTCCTGATTTCGAGGTGGTGGATAAAGGAGTAGAGGTTCAAGAGAAGGGAGGAAAGGCAGAAGAGGAATCTGAGGAACCTGTACAAGAGGAATCAGCTTCCAGTGAAGTTGTCAAGGAAGTAGTACTTGATCATGTACACCTGACTAGATTGAGTGAACTTGATTCAATTGCTCAGCAGATAAAAGCTCTTGAGTCTATGATGGGAGATGATGACAAGTTTACCAAACTAGATGAAGAGACAGAACCACAGAGGCTAGATGCAGATGAAGAAACTGTGACTAGGGAGTTTCTTCAGATGCTTGAGGATCAAGACAACAGTGATTACTTGTTCGATCAACCTGAAATTCCGCCTCTTCATCTTGAAGGACACGATGCTGCTTCTGCTGAAGATGGAGAATCCAAAGTGTATCTTCCTGACCTTGGAAAGGGATTGGGTTGTGTAGTTCGAACAAGGGATGGAGGCTACTTGACTTCCATGAACCCTCTGGACATTGCTGTGGCTAGAAAAGACACTCCAAAGCTAGCCATGCAGATGTCAAGGCCTTTTGTGCTAGCACCACATCAATCCTTGACAGGGTTTGAGTTGTTTCAGAAATTGGCTGGGATTGGCTTTGAAGAACTCAGCTCCAAGGTTTTGGCCTTAATGCCCATAGATGAAATGATGGGCAAAACTGCGGAACAGGTTGCTTTTGAAGGCATTGCTAATGCCATCATACAAGGAAGAAACAAGGAAGGAGCCAGCACCAGTGCTGCTCGAATACTTTCTTCCTTGAGAAAGATGGGAAGTGCCATGAGTTCAGGAAGGAAAGAGAGAATAACCACAGGACTTTGGAATGTAGAGGAGGAGCCGCTCACTGCAGAGAAGCTTCTGGCGTTTGCAATGCAGAAGATTGAGTCCATGACAGTTGAAGGATTGAAAATTCAAGCTGACATGACCGATGAGGAAGCCCCATTTGATATTTCTGCAAAGAAAGGAGATGGAGGAAAGGATCTTTTGGCTTCAGTTGTTCCACTTGAAGAATGGATCAGTGACCAAAGTTATAAGAAAAGTCCTGCAGGTTCTGGTGGTGAACCAGAAAAGGTGACACTCTTATTGGTTGTCCAATTGAGGGATCCAGTGAGACGCTATGAAGCGGTTGGGGGACCTGTGATTGTGGTGATCCATGCAACAAGTACTGACACAAAGGGGAATGAGGAGGAGAAAAGGTTCAAGGTGACAAGCATGCATGTGGGGGGTTTCAAGTTGGTGAGTAGCATAAAGAAGAATGCATGGGACAGTGGGAAGCAAAGACTTACTGCAATGCAATGGTTGGTTGCATATGGGTTGGGAAAGGCAGGGAAGAAAGGGAAGCAAGCATCATCAAAGGACCAAGAGCTGTTGTGGAGCATTTCCTCACGTATAGTTGCTGACATGTGGCTCAAAACTATGAGAAATCCAGATATCAATCTTGCAAAGTAAATAGCACCTCCATTCTCATGTCTCGTACAAAAATTCAACTTGTTGCCCAAGTGAAAGGTTATTGTCTACACACCTAAGCCACTCACTGCAGCTACCTACACAATTTGTGCAGATTTATGAATACAAGATTCTGTAAATGTCGTCTCAAGATTTGCTGTTTTTGTAAAAGCCAATAAAACTTGTCAGTCATATATAAGACATATGCATTTGAATCTTAAAAGGGTAGCTCAACTCTACTGAGTCCCATTAAGCCCGTCTCTATTTTCTTTCTTTTTGTTTTCTTTTCAGCCTGGCTGTGCATATTTGTTGATTTGGTTGGAGGAGAAATGTTATCATCATCAAAACATTGTGCCAATTCTTCCTGTATCTCTACAAGTTCTTCCCGTATCCCTATAAATTCTTTTATAGGCGAAAATAATCTTCTATAAAAAACTTCATCAAAATCTGCTGCAGAACAATCACTTCTAAACATGAAGAAGCTGCCACTTCGGAATCTTGTGGAATATTTTGGTTGCACTAATAGTCCTTGTTGGTCTTGCAGTCCTCATAAAGTACAACAACACCACCCTCCACTACTACAATATGATTCTCAAGGTTTAGGCTCAGGGGTCTCAAGTTCACTAAATTTGGCACCCTAGCTCTGTTTCAGACCACCAAATGCGATGTCAATTTTCTGGGGAATACGTATACATTTGATTTCTTAGACTAAATTTGGAATTTTCAAAGCATATTTATTATAAATGTGTAAGCCGACAGATTGTCTTTTGATGAAAATATAAAGATTTTAGAAGTTATTTTTGTCATTGCATTAGAATGGAAAGGTACGGGAACAAACTATATAGATATAAGAAGAAATTGTCATACATTACTTTATTTTAATAATGTTTTCTACAAACATTTTGTTATTGTGCGAATTCAACTTTAACCAAAGTTTTATCAAGACTCACATAAAATTATTTCATGGTAAATATTTGATGATTAAATGCTATAAACTAATTAGTGGTAATTCATTATTGTGTATATTAAGATCTGTAACTTTTACTTTTACTTCCATTAAAAGAAACATTTGGATAGTGAATAACAAACATTTCCTTTCTCAAGAAGTGTTCAATATCTTCATAAATGAAGACATACATTCTTTCATATCCCATTAATAGTTGTTGAATAATGCTTTCTTCACAAATGCCCCAACATCACTAATATCATGAAACACAAAGTTCAATATAACTAAACAAAATACAAGCACAATTATGTTTACCTCCAACTGAAGTTAAATGCTTATATATATACATGAATCTTCCATCCAAAGTCAGAAGTTAAAAGGAAAGAAAGTTAGAAAGAATCAGTTATTGACACGACGACACCGACACCAGAATGCAGTTCCTCCACTCCGGCCTCGAGCAACCGCAATTTCCTCATCAACATAAAACCAGATGAAGAAAGGATCCTTAGTATCTGGTTCTCTGTCTTCCTTTTTTCCTAGACTGATCTCTAGAGGTTGAAAGGGTCCAAGTTTTACTCGTATGTTCTCAAAAACAAAAGCCAGTATTCTCTTTTTCCATGAAAGTCTGCCTTCGAATGTTAACTGTCCAATGGGTCCAAGATATACTCCATTTTCGATCCTCTTTGCCTAATAATTCATCAGCATAACTTAATACACCAAATTAGACAGAAGCACCAAGCTTTTATTCAAAGACATTGATTTGGAATAAACAAAATTTACTAACAATGAAACTGACAACAGGAATACAACTTTTCCTGTATGAAAAGGGCTAAGGAAGCAATCAAAAAATAATTTTAGAGGCTCTTCTCAAAGAAGACAGACAAGTTATTTCAGCTAACATAGCTACTGAAATTGTTTGACCAAAATAGAGTTACTTAATAACGAGACTCATCTCACTATTTTCTAGCATCTTTTTCAGATAGTACATAAAGCAGTGTTTGAACATACAATCTTTTAACTTTTTTCCATTTTATCCTCAATACTTCAATAAATTCTTCAGTTATCACCTCCATTAATATTAGATTATGTATTGCATTAAAGATTTTCCTTTAGTATTACACTATCTGTTTTAATATTTACATTTTATTTTTCTAACTGAATATTTGATCCTTAAACAAAATAATAAGAGCTTAAAAATTATAATTTTAATTACCAAAAAAAATGTCTACAAAAAGTATGTGTATAGAATATCATATAAGCATGTACTCCTAAGTCATTTTATATTTATAAGCTAGTTCGATAATTGATTTTTATACAACATTTTTAATTCAATAAACTAGGTGTTTTCAACTTTTAGCTAATAGCTTTCTACTTTCAACTAACTTATCAGCTACTTTTGCCAGAAGGCCTAAATTCTCACAGCAATAGATTGAGATGATAAAAGTAGCCACATCACAATATTCAATGCAAAGTTAACAGTTCTCTCTCTTCCCTAAATAAATTAAGTTTTCAAAGCAAATTGAATTAGATCCAACGGTAAGAGAAAGGATGGAACTTGGCTCCTCTGCAAAAAGTTCAATTCAAAAATGTCTTCTCCCCAGGTGACTTGTGTGTGTTCTCACAGATAGGAAACCAAATGGTAATATGATTGACATCATATACCGATTCAAAAACTGAGAAAGATAATACAAACATACTTCACATCAGGTACACACTTATAATTTCAAAACTCAGCAATGAACACTGAATGTTGGTCGTAGAATAAGTTAATGGACGACAAAACAATACCGTAATGGTTAAAGATTAAAACAACATGTACTCTTTAGCACATTTTCTTAACACCCATCAAACGTTTCTTGTGTCAAGATTTCCCACGCTTTTCCAGCTAGAAACAACACCGGTTCAAAACTCAATAACACACAATAAATGTAAAGCTTGGAACAGATCTTCTAACACATTCCTTAGTGTTGGTCGAAATTTATAGGAAGTAACAAATTTGTATATATCCCACACCTTTAAAGAACCACACTCATACTTTTGTAATTTTTGAAAAAATTTAACTAAAATAGAGTGTGTTAGAAAGATGTATTAGAAAATGTATTACCTGCACTCTTTATAACATGAAAAGTTGAAAATTTATCAACAGACAGATAAAAGTAAACTTAATATTTTGCTACAAACACTGGACATGTATGCAACAAGAACAAAATATAGATAGGTTCATGGGAAGAGACTTACAGTGGCATCAAACCTCTGAACTGCTGTGAGAGGAAAATACCGACCACCTTTTAATTTTTTCTAAAATTCAGCACAAAAGCATTGTTTAGTGTAGATGACCATAAACATGCATAATAAGAAACACAATTATAGCCAAATGAAGAGCTACCACAAAATTATGTTAACCTCAGCAGTAAAAATCAGCATCCAGGTCCTCCCAGGAGATTTATTGCCACCAAGGGTTTCAAAAAAGCCAGAAGGGTCAAGTTTTGCTTTCTCAATGCTAGACAGTGCAGAAAGAACCTCCTCTGCTGCAACCTTTCTTGTCTTGGCTGCATCTTTTAACACTTTCACACTTTCATCTACATCCTAAGCAAATACTGAAATTAAACTAAAACCAACACAGAATCCAAATAGTAATTCAAAATGAAAAAAAATAATAATCTAAACAACCTAACAAAATGGATCAAATTTTCAAAATGAAAGACTGGAAGGTGTGTTTGCATTCTCAGGTCCATATCATAAAACTATAAAAGGCGCCCTAACGATTGAGAATTTAGCCTTGTATTTGGATGGCGTTTCAAAATTGGTTTTGAATGAACTTGATTTAACAAATTTGTTTTTATTCCTACAAGTTTGGCAAAACTCAAATTCTTTTATCCCCGGAAAAGCTACTAAAGTTGTTTCAACTCAAAAATAATTTCTAGCCCCAGAATCAGATTTTTTAACCCAAAACAAAACAATGGAGTAGAATTTCAACCTGAACATGGGAGAATTCAAAATGAATCCAAAAACTTTCCAACATTATCTAAGAACCCAAAAAAACAAAGCTTGAAACATTAATGGGAACCCCAAAGGATAAGATTATACCTTTTTGGCTTTCTCATTCTCAACAAGGGGTGTTGAGGATTGGTCTGTTTCAACATCATCAAGGGTTGCTCTGGTTCTTGTTCTTTGTCTGGGAAATCTAACAACTTTGCAGTGTTTTCTTGCACTGAGAGGAATGGAATTCAGAGGTTTAAATTGTGGTGAGAGCTTTGAAAGTTGAAAGGAAGATGAATTTGGGAAACACAAACTGAAGGAAGAGAAGTACAACATGTGAATTGAGTTCGTTGCCATTTACAATTACAAGTGATGCTATAACAACACATCTCACACTTCTCAATCATTTTTGTTTAATATATTACACAAGTTATGAGCATATTTTGGTGACCATATATATTTCACTGTCTTGATTCTCGTGTTCTTCACATATGTGGTTCTCAAATCTCTATTAAATAATTGATTCTATCAAGTAATTTCACTTTACTTGTTATACCTGTTTTCTTTCTAATAAGATAATATAATAGCATTTTTTAGTATCCGTAAAAAACTATAATAATATGAAAAAGTCTATCTTAAATTTAATATTTGTATATGGTTATGTAAGTAGAATTTTAAAGCTCAGATAATAATATTATTCAAATATGATTAAGAAATTAAGAGAGATTTAATTATTTTTATTCAAAATATTAGTTTTCTCATTAACATAAATCAAATTTTGTATGGGCAATTGAAGGGTGTAACGTCCTTAAAGTTTTATTATCACTTATTATTACCATTATTGTCATTACCATTATTGTAACATCCTTAAATTTTTATTATCACTTATTATTACCATTTATTATTATTGTGTTATATTATTATTATT
>Ga0099824_1005360_pt1 | contig 18092 bp, 4 predicted proteins | sample SiratrowhiteBW_FD_76837 | JGI IMG/M metagenome (GOLD analysis project Ga0099824, IMG submission 76837) | Root nodule microbial communities of legume samples collected from California, USA - Siratro white BW | ecosystem: Host-associated > Plants > Roots > Nodule | place: USA: California... | reverse complement strand
GCAATGAGAGAACGAGAGAGCATGAGAGCAATGAGAGAACGGGAGAGCATGAGAGTGAGAGAGCAATGAGAATGAGGGAGTCAAAACAGTGAGAGAGTGAAAGTGGAGAAGGCAGAGAGACTTCTCATTTCTAAATTTGGACCCTTTACACATTAGTTTAAAAAATTAATATTTTTCGTGTCAACTAAATGTATGCCACGTGTTGGTGTCAATATATCATTACTCTTAATTTATATTAGATTGTATAATTTTTCGGGATTTGATACCTTTGAATGCTGCATGCTGCATGCTGCATGGGTTTATTTTGATTTTTAGAGAAGTCTATTGGCTCTATCACATTAGGGTGCCACAGACACCAACTTTTGTAGCCTTAGCAAGGGCAGTACCTAAAGTGCCAACCCTTTCTTCTGCCCTTCTACAAGGGCAACAGCTAGTGCCAACTCTTTCTTCTGCCTTTTTACACCTCACGTGGTGGTTGGGTTTTCAAGCCAACTAAAGGACTTGTATAATAAAGCAAAATAAAATTTAATAAAATATATGTAAATATTTAATATATTTTCAAATAACATTGATTTGATACTTGAGGTAGCTTAATTCCTTATTTCTTCTCAATGGACAATTCTTTATATGATTGTTAAATTAGTCTGAAACGATGTTCCAGACTAGTCAGGGCATACGTCCATTATCAATCTTCAATCTTCATATTTAAAGTGTAGATTTTCTCACCACTAATCTATATAATTTGATAAACCAATAATTCACAAATTTAAATCAAATCGAATTTAGTTTAAAAAAAGTATTCCATGCAACCTAAAGTTCAATTTTCAACTAAACCAAGTTTTAAGTCTAACTAAATTAAATCCAATTTGGATTATGCATAAAAAAAATCTAACTGGAGTTAATTAATTTCAAACTCTAACGGTGAATAAGTTAAAAAAAAAATTAAACATATACGTTGTGTGAAAAAAAAAACAAAATGTTTTTATCATGTTACATAAGTTTATAATAAGGAAAAATTCAACTCTAAATTCGCATATCAGTAAAAGTCTTGGCCATAAGTTACAATTGTAATAGTTGCCAACCTATTAGTGAAAGACAACAAATAAGAAGTGCTTTCTAAAATATTATAGTTAATGTATCTTGCAACACTGTCAAACTGAAAGTTAGGTAAGTTTAAATAGTGTCATAAATATACTTAACAAAATTAAAGTGAAATAAATATACTTGGCAAAGTTAAAGTTTTTTTACAAGTTCCTGTTCGTAAGAAGAAGTAATGTATTGACAATCAATATAAATGCGCACTTCTTTCAACTGAAATTAAACCATGTTTTATTATTTTGCAGCAGATGAACGCCTTCCGCTATTAAAATATTTGACAGGGTAAATAAATGAACTTTAATAACTTAGGTCATTATATATATCAAAAACCTCATTTCATTAGTTTAATTCACAGTTTAAATTCTCATGTGTGCGATTTAAATAGTATTTGATTGAAGGAAACAAAGGAAATGAAGATTAAGAAGAGAAATAGGCGCTAATTAGGGAGATAATTAGATTTAAATTCCACAATGTCTGCATTTTAGAATTTGAAATGTTGGGCATGTGTGGTGCACATGGTTGAATGATGTGTGGGTCAATCTGTGTTATTTTGATGAGAAAGCGGAAAGTGGTTGGATTAAAGAAGAAAGAGGGGCGTGAGGCACGTACCAAGTCAAGTATGGCAGACAGCAACCATAAAGGGACCCCATCTTTCTGGGACGCAAGAACCCTTTTTCAAACACCATTCATGTTCTTAACCCAATCTGTGTCCCGTGATCTAAGGACTTTCTTTTTCTTTTCTTTCTTTTTTTTAATAAATGACTCTACTCTATGGAGTTATCTATATATATAATAGTCAATGGTGAGGGATTTAATTTCACACATTGCTGCAGAGTTCCAACTTCCAATATCTGCTAATTACACACCATTGTGGAATTTGGGGATGTAAATATTCCATCAATGTTAGATAAGTCAACTTGTAAAATGAAATATACACTGTTACAAAAAGTGATAACTCACGTAATTTCATGATACAATTCTGTCAAGTTGTTCGTGATTTAATCCTACTTAAAGCTTATTTAATCAATGTTTAATTTAACATGCTCAAAATATTTGCCTACAATAATAATAATAATAATAATAATAATAATAATAATAATGATGGTAAGTTATAAGACAAATAAGTGGATAGTATACCAGTATAACCTTCTGATATTATGTACCATGACTGATTCTTTCATCTCGTACTAAAACCAGAGATTGAATCCAGAAATGTACTAGTAGTTTATGAAATCAGATAAACTCTAAAATTTAAGTCAAATTAATTCAATAAGCTAATATTTATATGGTTAATTGATTTTTATTTAAATTAATTATAATTAATTTGATTCCTGGATATTTTTCCCAACTCAACTAAACAAACTTGATGACGTAAAATATTGTTTTTTAATCATAAATTAATTCATTTTATATTTAGTACTTAAATATTTCTTTTTCTTTTATTTTTATTATTTCATTCATTTTGATCTTCTTGTAATCTCATCCATTGTTATCAAGTGTCCTATTTCAGTCATGCTTATTATGTCACTTTTTATATACATTCTGCTGAAAAAAACTTTGTATCATATTTTGAGTAAAAAAAATAAAGATATATTATATAAAGTTATAGTTAATAGCCGTAGAAAAAAATAATATTTTTTAAGTGAAATAAATAATTAATGAATAAAGGAAAATGAATATTTTTACTTTGAATTAATAAATTAAAATTTATGCATAAAGTAGAAAACAGGTAAGTTAAAATTTTAAAAATATAGACCGGTGTACTTTTCATAAATATTTCTCTTTAGTATATTTATAACAGATAAGTAGAAAATAAGTTTAAAGAAAATATTTAGTCGTAAGTAAAACGGTATTTAATAGAATGGATAAAGGTGTTTGACACAAAGTCCCATTTTAATTTCTCAAAAGATTTTCTTTGACTTTAGGTTTTCTAATTTTGAAATGCATTATTTTTTGTCTTTTGAATTTTATTTAAATCCTTTTTATTTTTTTTCTGTAAAATATTTTATAAATCATCTAGAGGATAAAACAGGTATTCTGAAAAAATCAGTAAAAATAGAAAAAAAAATAAAGACCAGGATACATTTATATATTTGTTACATTTTTTTTTCCAATGATAGCGAAATAATTTGATCGCAATGAAAAAGAACCATTGATTTTAATTATTATTTACTATCCTGACCTTTAAGAAAACCGGAAAATCTCCCAACCTTTAAACCAAGCGATCATAAGATCCCCCAACCCATGCGTTTTTATTAGACAGCATTATTTTACATTTATTAATTTAAGATTTCTTAACATTACTATAACTGATAAAGCATGTTTACTTCAGCATTTTTAAATTTTTTCCTACAACTATTCACAGTTTCACTATCAAATTTGTATAGGTTGATATCAAAATCTGCTACCTTGAATTCCTGAAAAATAATATTTTATATTTATTTACCGGCACACAGAAAGTTAAAAAAATCAAATGAGATCAACTAAGTTTGTCGCTTTAGGTTTTTGAGTTTTTATAGGAAGAAAACTTATTTACAGTATTATGTGTAATTGGTTTTATTTTATATTGTTTAGGAACAGAACGAAATGATTGAAAATTATACGATGATTAAATCAACGTGGACTCCGACACTCACAGAGAGGAGTTATCTATTTAAATATGGTCGGTCCACAGCCTACTTTATTAGAGTTGGGACTCTTTCTTACTACTAACTCTTCTTCACGATGCATCCGTGACCCATCACTTTTCGTTTAAACCTTTCAATTAGCTTCATCATGCTTGCAAATGTTATCTATTGCTACGAGAAATGTGCATTGTGAAACTAGTTACTTTTATTAAAATAAAAATGCCATACACAAATACGAGGATTGATAATTGGATATACAAATAGTTGAAGCAATCGAAAAAGTGCAGCGGGTATTACGAAGTCGTTTTGGGAGTTGAGTACAATAACTATCCTTTATTTTCGCTTTTGTTTCGCGACTCAGACACTGCCACACCGTTAACTGGTGAATACATTCAAACAAAAACAATAGAAGAAATACTGAAAGCTCATGTCTCTGTCTATCAGCTTCAATCTTGTCTGATTTTCCTTACGTCATACTCATTCCACCATTCACATAATTTTGCAGCCATCCATTACCATTCCCTTTGATCTTTCTCACCTCCTCATCTTCGTTCCTTCCTCCTTTCATTGTTTTCTCATTTTCTGCATCGAAGTCTTCACAAAAGCTTACATTACTTGCTGGGTAGTGTTGAAACCAAATCACCACTTCCTTCTTTTTGGTTGCTTCTGAGACCAGGTTTCATTTTTAGTTCTTGGTCACTTAATTATGTTTTTCTTTTTTCAGTAGTATTATTGGGGTCATTAAATTTGACGGATAAAGGTGCTTCGTGTTGTCCTTGCGCCGTTAAATTCATTTATTATGATACTAATGTTTTTCATTATTTGTTGTTTGGAGAATAGAGGAGAGAAAATAAGTCTCCTTATGATGATCTCTTGGTTTCGATCTTAGTTTTTCTGTAATTGTATCTGTGTGGTGCTTCTCTTTTCTCATTTTAAGTCCTGTTGAATTGAAGTTTATATATACTTATTCTAAACTGTTCATAATCAGTATCTGTGTCTTGTTTTCAGGTTTGCATGATTGGTAGGAGGTTTATCATCTAATCATTTAGGTTGCTGCTGAAGATTAGTGCATGATATTCGTGCTGAATCGTGAACTTGTGATTGAGAGGGGCTGAACTGTTGTTAAATTTTGGAGCAAAATGGCTGAAAGGAAATTGAATATTAATGCCCCTCTCATGTCTGTGAGACGTGGTTCTGCTACTTCACCGTCCTTCACTGAAGCAAGGAAGAAGATTCTAGAGAAACGCCACAGTCTTCCATACCACAAATCAGACGCCACCTTGGATCAGGTAACAAAACCAGTTGCAGTTCCCTTCAATTGGGAGCATATCCCTGGAAGACGCAAGGGCAATGGTGGATCTGAGCCTCATCCTCCCAAGGCCTCTTCAATCACTCCAAGCCCAAGGCTTCCTCCAGGAAATTCAACCAATGCTACCAAACAACCATTGGAAAGGGAGAATAAAGCTGCAAACAAATTCAAGTCCTCAAATAAATCCAAGTCTTTCAACGTCAGTGTGGCTAAAGTAGACACTGAGAAAGAGAGAAAAGCAGAGAAGATAGAGAAAATAGTTGAGAACAGAAGGTCCAATGTGAAGTATGATGATGATGATGATAATGATGCTTTTTCTGATGCCCTTGAAACACTGTCACACACAGAATCATTCTCCATGAACTGTAGTGTGAGTGGTGTAAGCGGGTTAGAAAATATCGGAAACAAGTCTGGAACCTTTTCCACAGATCAACAAACTAGAGACTTCATGATGAGCCGATTCTTGCCTGCTGCAAAGGCCATGACTCTACAGCCATCTCAGTATTCTTCAAAAAAGCAATCTGTACTAGTAGAACAACAACCTAGAGATGTTAGCAAATTGATTCGCGAGGAAAAGAAGCCATTGTCTAATAAGCATAACACTGCTATTATACCATACACTGGCCAAGGTCAAGAGGAAGAAAGTGAAGACGAAGGTGATGGTAACGAATATGACAACTCTTCTAATATTGCAGCTAAAGGCTGCGGGTTGTTACCTCAATTACATATTAGGAATTCACTGTACTTATTGAATCCTATGACTGCCATGAAAATGAAAAACCAGGTTTCCTTGCCTCCAGCCAGTGAGGTTGTGAAACCTAACAAAACTTCTCATATTAGATCTTTTAGCCCAGTTCCAGCTGTAAAGAAGGTAAGAAAATGGAACTACTTTTCACCCTTCAACCCTGAATCAGCAAGCTCAAGTAGTTTTGTTTGACGTATTTACTTCCAATCATGAATATTTTCTGCAGGCTTGGGAGGCAATTCACAAGAACAAATCAAGCTCTAGAGCAGCATCACCTGACAAGCAAGAGGGTAAAAAGAAATTGACTAGTGAATCAAACAGATTTACCTATTCTGGTGAGTTGCTTCCAGGTAGACTCTCTCCCTTCCGTCGCTCAAGAGCAGCTGCTACTGGTATATCTCCCTCTCGGAGACCTCAATCTCCCTTTCGTGGCGCCAAGTTGCTTGGTGATTCTAAAGAAGCTGAAAATTATAAGTTTGGCAAGGTGAAATTCCACAGCGGTGTGCTTGGAACTGTTCAAGATGTTCTGTCCCAAGGAAACAAAAGAACTTCATATTCAGGTAGTCTCACACTCGAAAAAACATTGTACGTAGATACAGTCAGCACAGCGAAATTACCATCTTCAAATGTAAGTTCTTTTGATAACAAACGGAGGGTAGATACTATGGTTGCAGACTTAGAGAGAAGAAGGGGGAAAGAAAGTAATTCCTCCTTAGGATCTTCTCAAGATATAAAACAAGTACAATATGCTGTGGAAGAAAAGGTCACATTTGATACTGAAGTGTTAAATTCTTTGGATTCCATTCCACCAAGTTTGTATAAAATTTTGAATCTCACAGCCAAAGAAGGCAAAACTGAAGGATTGACAACTGATCAAAATAGTAGCCAAGAACCCGAGTCCTTGTCACTTTTGCAAGGGAAGTTTGTTGAAGATTCAAAGATCAATGCCCAGCAAATTGTGTCAGTTAATGATTCAGGAAAATATGCTGACTCTGTCGTGTCTCCTCTTCCCCCACCATTACCAAAATCACCTTCCGAGTCCTGGCTTTGGCGTGCCCTGCCTTTAGTTTCTGTGAAGAATTCTTTCCTGCACTCAAGTCAAGGTACTCAATCCCCAGCTAAAAGGCATGATTGTAATGCAACATCTGGTAACCTGAAGTGGGAAACAATAGTGAAAACTTCAAATTTGCATCATGATCATGTACGCTATTCTCAGGTAACCTTGCTAATCCTTTTGTCTAAATTTGTTTACCTCAACTCTGGCAGCGCAAAGAAGAAAATTCACATTTAACTTTCTCTGCAGGAACTTCCGACGCATAAATCTCAGCACTAAGTCTTAGACATGAAACTCAATATCATGTTATAGTTCAAGTTTTAGGCGCCCTGTTTTTTCAGTTATGCTAATGGTACGATGTTCTCACCTTATGTAATTTTGGCATTATAGCATAAGTAGGCATTTGGTGGTGTTTTAGATTTACACCTAGGTCAATGTTTTCGTACCAAAAGATTGGATTTACATCAGTTTAGACCTTCGAACTTCTTTAGGTCAATTGATCACGTCAACCTTTAAATTTGACTCAATCAATTATATTTACATCAATTTTTGAAAGATTACATTTAGTTCTTGATTGAAACAAATATAAAATTCTAAAGTAAAGAACTGATGTAACTTTCATTTACAGGACTATAAATAAACTATGTTAACACAATGGTTGAAGACCAAAACATCAGTTCTCTTTTTACTTTCTATAAATTATTCTGTCTATATTATTTACTTTTTCCTTTCTTTTGAATTTTGTTTCCAAAAGTTGGCTTCAAGCTCTGAACCCTGTTCATTTTGGTGATACTGTATTGATTAGAGAGAAATCAAAGTCATTTTTTGTGATCAATAATTCTGGATTAGTGGCGGTTTCGGTGGAATGAAGATTTCCTAACCTGCCCTACAGAAGTGCATATCAGCTACTACTGTGTCTTTCTTCATGTTGGTTTAGTCTTCGCAACTTCTTCTTCTGGATCCGAGGAATGATCCTTATGGTATCAGGATTTTTTTCATGTTAACTGGCACAAGTGATTGCTTTATCCATGATCTATTGATTATTTCCTTTTTAATACACACAGAAAAGAATCCTTCAAATATTTTAGTTTGGCATTCCTCAGCACTTTGAGAACAAGTATGTAAATCAGATGAATTCTGGATTGAGATAAATTTCGACTTTCTTTTGTTTGGGGTACTTATTATGTAATGCTGTTAGCAAAACTGGCACGGCAACAGAGCAAATATATTTTGATTAATTGCATCATTGATGTGTTCATGTAAATTGTAAACTATATAAATGCTCTTCCCTTTATGATTTACTTTTTCTTTCAAGTGATTATGCTTTTCAAATGCAATGAAATTTGAACCGTTTGACGTACTTGAAGTTTTCACTGCCACATATATCTATTAACTAGAGTTACTTCGTAAGCATAATCATGCAGAAAATGGATGAGTCAGTGCTTTAATCTATCACTGTCCTAATGTTTGTCCTTATATAGACTTCTGATGTTCACTAGTATCATGACATATACGGACATTCCAAAATTACATGTGAAAGGACAGAGAAAAAAACGTGGCTTTTAAAATGACAAACGCTGAATAACACATGTAACTTGCCAAATAACCGGAGTGATTCCTGTTCCATTTATCACTTTTTATTTTATTTTATTAAAGAATCTAAAAAAGCTACCCCTGATATCCATTGTTGTTTATTGGGTTATTCTTGAACAATCACACCAACCATATTTTAACATTGAGCAAAGGTTTTGGCATACTTGGTTCAATAGGATTAGGCCACTTTCCACTGCAAGTATCACTGGTGTTTGTGTTGTTATGATACATACACATTGCAAAGTAAGAAATTTTCCCTCGTTTTCTCAAATATATATGGTATTGTAGAATCGTTTATGGTTAATCAAATTTCATTTTTTTTTCTAGATTATGTTTCAAGATTTAATATGATTGTAATCTAACTTAAACATTTTTGGATGTGACCTAAAGCAACTTTGATATAGCAATTTAATCATGTTGATAGCAGTTAAAGTCTAGTGCACTATCACCAAATCCATCATGAAAGCATTTTGATTAATTGCAACTGAGTCTGACCTTTTCCAAACAGGGTAAAAAAGTTCTGATAGTTCGTCAGATTAAAATTTGGCCTCTGTTCAAAATTTCAAGCTCTAGTTCCTTCTGCAAATGAGCTTCAGAAGTTCTTCCAGATCGCTCAATGACTTGTGAAGAATGAAGCGGTGAAGAACAAGAAGTTGAGGCTGGATTTGAATTGGGGGCTCAAAGTAAAACATCTGCCCTAGATTTGGCACATGTGGTTGGTTCAAAACGTAGGATAATCCATAACTGATTTAAAAAAAAAAATTGAATCCATCACGTGAATCTATATATGGAGAACTGGCAAGAACGTGCTTGTTTTTAACTTTGTAATTTTCTTAAATCAAGGCATCTTAGCCATGAGCATGTTTAATTTGATTTGGCTCTAAATCAAGTCAAATGTGATATATAATTTATATCCAAGTTGAAATTATTCTGCAAGTTTTAGTTTTTAGAATAAAATCTGAAATTTTAAACATTGATTCAAACATACACTGACTGAAAGATCAATTCTTGAGAGATATTTAAAATTAATGTATCTCTCCTTTTATGTTTTTCATACATCTAAATCTAAAAGTTAAACTGTTGACATATACTAAGAAAATAAAATATGTACCAATTATACCATATCATATTAGTTGTATAAGTTGTACAATATGAGAAATAAACTCAAGAAAATGAAAATTATTATTTTGGTAAGAGAGGACAAAAATTAAAATTCATTGATTCTGCATCAGATTATTGATGTGATATGGTAGCAGGTGGGGTAAGAGCAGTGTGATGAATGCAGCATGGTACTAGTTTGCACCCATTCTTGATCAAGAACTTAAGAAGTACACAGTGTTGTGAGTTGAGAGAGAGTGAGAGATAGTGGATATGGTTTAGGTGGGACACACATGGGGATGATGAAATGAGAGGAGGCATGTTTATTACTATTTCTCCCAAGCCAAGACATTCCTGCCTCATCCTGTCAGAAAAGCTCACACAATGCTCCTTCTCAATTCCTGGATCAAAACAACCACTTATAAAGCATGTTTGGTTCTTTGATTTTAACTGGGTCTCATTCTTAATTAAGTTTTTGTTTCTATTTTATGTTGAAACTTAATTCCAAATCAAAGGAAAAACAATACTAGTTTTATAAACTCAGTTTGTAAAAAATATAATTTAAACTCAAATCATAGATTTTAATCCAAAAATAATTATTTCATGGAAATGTGTATAAATTGGATCCGTCAATCTTATAACTAAATTCTAAACTGTGCTCGCACATAAAGTGCATCGAAACTTTTAATTTTGCAATTGTCTAAGTTTACATTTGACTTGGATAACTTTTAGAAACTACAGTAATTGAAAAAAAATAAAAATAAAAAGCATCTTAATAAAAATATATTATTATACTAAAATATAAAAAAATATGCAGTCTTTATCTTGAAATAGTGAGTGCAAAATAGACTGCATTAAATATTCCACGTGGTACACTCGCTAAAGCAATGTATACCTTCAATCTTTTTTACAGAACGTAATATATTATATATGCATCAAAATTAGTCTCAGCTGGGGAATATGAATAACAAAACAAAGCTAATTACCATTTCAACTACATTTAGTGTGTCAGAAAAAATGCATTTATTCGATAAAATTATACAAAATCTTCAATAAAACTTTATTTCTAGAAAGAAGTGTGAAAAAGGATAATGTAAAAAAAAAAAATACTATAAGAATGATAAGAAAGTGTTGAGTGCAATATAAGGCTAAATTTAAATGCCATTTTTTTTATTTAGTTTGGTTTCTTATAATTTGAAAAAACAAGTTAATAATCTTTATACTTTTAAAATTATTCAAGACAGTTTTTTTATTGCAACTTAAATTTATTTTTTTAATATTTTAAATTAATCTCTCACCTTATCTTCTATCTTTCTAATACACTTCTTTTCCACCTGTTGGTTCTTCTTTCCTCTCTCAATCATTTTATATTGATTCTTTAATCCCTCTTAACCATTTTCAATATTAGTTCAACTTAACATATCTCACGTTAAGGAAGTAATCCTTTTAGTTCTTTGTCGAAAATTTAAAGAGAGAGAACAATAAAAGGTTGAATGTGGTGAGAAAGAAAACAAGGGAGAAGAAAAGAACAAGAGGTTAAGTGTGGTGGGAAAAGAAAGAAATGTAGGTGAGAAGTGAAAAAGGAAAAGAGGAAGAAGATAGAAGATAGGATGGAGGGTTAATTTTTTTATGAAATAAACATTTTAAAGCATCATAAAAACATAAAAAATTTAATTAAATTTTTAATAAAAAATAAACTAAATAAAGCATAAAAATGAAATCATTTATACAATTTATCCCAATTATAACTTAAAAAAAAAAAAAAAACAAGACATGTCTTTCTAATTTTTCCTTTTTTCATATTCTCATGATTAATTTTGATTCTACAATAGTCAAGATATTTTTCGAAGGGCTTTGACAATGTCATGCTTTATAAAACATCTTTCTAAACTCACCATCTAGAAAAAAAAAACATAACATCTTACTGTTATTTAAAGACTAAAATAACATCTATAATTGTTTTAATCAATGATATGTCTGCTTGTCTCTTAATTTTAATATATATATATATATATATATATATATATATATATATATATATATATATGACGTAATCTGAACATAAAATAGATGAAAAATACATAAAAGAACTGCAAGAGTAATCTGAAAGAAAAAAAATTTACAGTTAACTTTATTTATATATGAACCATTGAGATGTAAATGTAGGATCCAAATTTTGAATGGGGAGATAGATGGTGGAGACATCAATTATAATAAATTATTGATTTGATTAATGCAAAGTGAAGTATATCAAGCTCTAAAGCAAGACCACATTCTCACTCTTTGTTCCATCCTTTTTCTTGCAGTTTCTCCCTGTTCTCTTAACACTTTAAGCCTTCCCACTTTAAGCAATCATTTTCACACAAAAATGGATAATGCTAACTCTATCAATCCTGACACAATTCCTTTTACAATCAGATCCTATGTAGATTCAAATTGAAAAACTAGCAAGAAGCCTATGTCTTGTACAAACATTGATCGATCTTGTGAATCTATTCTTCTTTTTTCTATTTATGGTCTCTCTATTTATATAATTAGCTAGCTAGGCTAATGATATCTGGATTATTAACATTAAGAAAGTGAAAGCTTAGTGCTGATTTCTTGGGTTTCTCTGTAATGATCCATCTTGCCACCATCGCTTGCAACTGTGTAACTCAAACCCAGTTGCAAATCAGGTAATTGTTGCATGTCTTTCTGCATAACAAATCAAATAATTGCCCGTGAATATGGTGAAGAAACTAGGTACACGATGTTCTTTTTTTTGTTGAAACCTAGTTAGTTAATTTACCTTAATTCGAAATGGGGGATCAAATTCCAGCTTTGAACCGCTGTAATAGCTGCGAGGTTCGTTGTCTTTGTTAGATAGATATTCTGTGACGCTTGTGTTGTTCACAAAGCTCCATTCAGCTGGCTGAACAGCTTGTGATACATTTCTAGGAGCAACAATGGCAGGTAACTTTTGGAACTTGGATTGATGATTGTTTATAATTTCTAAGGGAAGCCACCTTTTCTCATCAAGCAATTGGCTTGGTCTTGTAGGTGTATCCTTTGATTGAATTTGGCCCGAAGCTATTGGTTTTCTAAAAGGTTGATGATTGATGTACCATTGCTGGTGCCTAAAGAGGATTGCAGAAAAGGGTTATTATAAAATAGTTTTTGTTAAATTTTCCTTTTGTAAAACCTGGAAAACAATACCAAGAATTTGAACTTGAACTGCAATTATCTGACCATATCTTTTTTACAATAACTTATTTGAAAGGATCCCATTATAAAGATATGGTTGTTTAAAGTTATTGCAAATTTAAATTAACAAATATTTAACTATTATTTATGTATTATTATATTTTGTTTAAAATATTCATATTGATTAATTAATCATAGTTAAGAAAGAGAGAATATTAATAGAAGTGAAGAGTTAAATTAAAGATGACAAAAACAAAATAATTAGTTTAAAAATAGCAAAATTTGCAGGGAAGGAGAAAATGTAAAATGGTAATAATTTAAGAGGAAAGAAGTAATTTACAAGAATCGGTGAGAAGAGGGTAAATGCAACATTGTTATTCAATTATACTTATTATAAAAATTAACAACTTGTACATAAATTATAATTCAACAAAAAGATATAAAATATTTTTCTGAGGGTGATATTTTGACACCCATCAAGTAAAATATATCTACTACATAACTCAAAATACTAATACTTTTTTTATTTTTTAACTTAAAATATTAATATACATTATCATATTATTAAAATAGTTGTCACGTGGCTGTATTTTTTTCTTGGGTGGATGTAAAGTATCGTTTTCCAATATTTTATAATGTAGTATACCCCTTTTCTCTTGAACAAACCAGATGCAAATGAAATTATTAAAAAGTATGTTCTGTTACCTTGAATCGGTGCCATTTGCATGGGAACGTGATAGGGGGAAGGGCGTCTGCATGAGACTTGGGAAATGACAATGTTTGTTGAATTGAGTTGCCAGAATGATTCCACCATTCCCCATCTTAAGATGTTGTTGAGGACTCATAGACTGATGAAGTATCACAGATCGTAACTTTTGGTTAGACCTGTAAGTTTGACTTAGTACTGCAAAGTAAATATAACTGAATTGTCAAAGGTTCAAGATATGTGTTTTATCAAGATTAATAAACCCTAACCCTAAATCCTTACTAGCTGCATCACTTTGATTAATTCAGGAAAAACCCTACCCCTCCCATCGACATCCTTTATTCATCTTAAGTTTAGCGAAACTAACTAGCGAATTAGAATATTATTGCATGAACTCATTATCATTACAAAATATTAGAACTTAGTATAGTAGCGTGGTACCTTGCCCAACCTCGTCAAGTTTCTTGCTTCGATACATCTGAAATGAGAATTGAATATTGATTATATATACATCAACAAAGATGCGTTTGAATAAACATAAACATAGTTTATAGAAGAAATGTCCGATATGATAAAATAGGTTTGAATAAACATTTTCAAATACTTGCTAAATCATTTGGAATGGACAAATTGTGATGACTGAGGATATTAGCCAGCACATTTATTATACTTGTAAAAAACGCACTTTAAGGAAAAAGATAATTCGAAAGAGCATTTATCTCAAACTTCAATTTGTGCTACCTGCAAGTGGCTTTTGACGTGAGAAATGCTGAGTCCTTGCACATTCATTAGCTGAAGCACCAACTTGGGTGTTGCTCCTGCTCCAAGTAATGCAGAGTTCAATGAAACGTGTTACTTCTTTCATAAGAGAGGCTTCATTTCACATAACAATTCGTCCAACTCGTTCGGATAAATATATGAGTAGTAATGCTTTGGAAGATATAGAACTTAACAAATACTTACTCTCTTGTCCACCAAGTCTTTCAACAGCATGCACAAATGAATGATGAAGTTCAGGAGTCCACCGAAGCCGAGGCATCTTGGATCTAACATACTGTCTCACCGTTCCTCTTCTCTCGTTGCCTTCTCTTGAAATGCTACTTCCATTTGCTGAAGTTCCCTCATCCTTTACTTTCTCAATATTATTCTCCTCAGTTGTGAGCTCATACCCCTCTTCTGTATTACCGTTAGTGTTATCGTCACTGCAAGCTTCGGCATTCAAGTCAAATGAAGAGCATTTCTGGGAGCATCCCGATGAAGTTTCGTCATTGCTAAGAATCTCATGTCCTTCTGACATGTTTACTTGTTGTTGCACGGGTTTTGCCTCCAACCAGTAGACCTTTTTCGTCCTTTACAAAGTTGGAATTTCAGGTCTGAAACAAACAGGAAATATTTTAATGTGCGGCATATTAAAGTAAGGTGAACAAGAATGTGTGAGCCTGTGAGGACAGGCTGTAATTTCTCAACAACAATTACTATGCTTTAAATCTGTTCAGTAACTGCACGGAAATGCTATGAATTGATGGTAAAGAAACTGCAGTGAGAAATTTATGGCAAAAAAACATTTATTACACTGGATGGATCCCCATTACATACAGATATTATGTATACATGTGTATGTATATAATTTACTGCTGAATAAATAGAGGTAGTTCGAAAATCAAGACTTCAGTAAATAATGCAACCGAACTTCTATACAGCGGAAGAGGTGAAAAAAGGATCTAACAAATGCCAGGTTCAGATTAACATATTAAAGAATTCTACCTTATAAAGTACCTTTTGTATATAAATCACAAATTCATGAAGTTATGGAATACTCAAGACTCGTGTAGAAAGGGGTAAGAACTTAAATTAAGACTGCAGAAGAAATTCAAACAAGAAGACAGGAGAAAATTGTGGGGGAAGACCAATTCGTTTAGGTTAACTTCTTACGTCAATAAACTCAATGATAAGTGATTTTCATTTAACCACTGATAACACCAGGTTCCATCCAATTGGTTCCTGGCAAACAGAAAAAAGGATTCAGATGATTTGAAAAATAGCAAGTTCATAAACCAATGCAACTTCTTAGTTGTCAACTAAGTATGTATATAGTTTATGTGAAATGGACAGTCTTGATAAGAACAAGGTGTCCAACACACACAACCATTGTATATAATAGCAAAAAGAGATATATGATCACACAAATGATGGGGAGAGATTTTCAAAGTACAGTCTCACTCATCACACACAAAACGCATCTTGCATGATCAGAAAAAATGCAGCAGAAGGAAACGAAAATGAAAAATTATTCATCTATAGATCACCAGTTGTGTAAAACAGCCTCTGTAGATCAGGTGTTGTGTGCAACAGCATATCCAAACATATCTTCAAATCAGTTATCTCTAGAAAGCTCCATCGCCCGGATAGACTAAAGGAATGTTTCTTGAACGGATTAAAGTGGATTAGAGATCATATGCTGTTCTTTTATGGGTGGAGGGTGTGAAAGAAAGGGATAGGAGAAATTAAGGGGATGAAAATTGATGCCTGGTTTTGCTAGGGATGTCTTTGTGATAAATCATTGATTCAACAGCATAATTAATTAAGTCTGAACAAGTTGAAGATGGTAGAAAGACTAATTGGTTTCCAAAGAAAAAATGAAAATATCGAGAATAACAAAATTCGGACAGGCTACTTGTTCCGTTTAAATTGCAATAAACCTACATAATGGATACAGATGCGGCTGGACCCTTTTGTACTGTTGGAAATCATGTGACAACTACCACCTACTCTCTCTCTTTGCTTCACTCTCTTTTCCTTGACAGTTGTTAAAATCTACCACCCTTCTCTCTTCTACTCGTGATTATCTTAATTGTTTGACCTGTGTTAAAGACCTTGCTTTGTTAGCTAGGTGAAATATTTTGTCAAACATTCACCATGATAGCTATAACCTCAATATTCGTGCAAGTATATCGTGGGGTCCAATCTTCATCAACATATTTCAATTTTTTTCTCACCTAAACTTAGACTTTTCCGTTATTTCAGAACCACTGTTTTAATTTTACTTTATTTTTCTTCAATAATAACACATGTTTCTACAGGCCCCTTCCCATGTGTGTGTAACTATGACGTCCCATTTTTGACAAGGAATTAGCAATTGAACAGCCTAAATAATGCAGTACTAATTTGGGATGCGTGGATTATAAAATATAAAATTTTGTTGGGAAATGTGCATAAACAAGGACTTGTAGAATTTAGTGTTTGAGGCACTTTCAACTACAACTGATGATTGCAATATAATAACATTGATGCACATTCGACAATTTGTATTTAACTTTAATATTAGTGCATGAGCTATGACTAGAATCTTGACTCTACAACTTTAGACTTCCATGCACGGGGAGGGAACAGGAGAGATTATTATATCAGAGAGGTTGATTTATCAACTCATCCAATAATGAAGAAAACTATTCCTATACAAGCATTATTGGTCAAAATATACCTTTCTTTACATAACTTGGTACTGGCTAATTAATTAACAAATTATATCATTTATCTATCTGATATCATTTCACCTTTTAACCTATTGTTGTAAAAAGATGAATTATAGAAGGGAGAGAAATAGGATTTGTTAGCCATTGTTTGACAATTGAATTAACTTTCTTCCAAAAGCAACTAGAAAAGGGTTGGGGGAAGTTGAAATTTTCACAGACTTTATTGACTTCTGATAATGCACTCAGCTCTTTCAATCGTTACACAGCCTCGATAGTATATGGTTTAATCTATCACTGTCTTTGTCAATCCCAGATTCCATACACGCCTTGTTAAAAATGAAAATTAATGTTCAAAAGCTTCAGAAGGGACACAATCCATCATAACAACTCACAGAGGAAACAATATCAGTTCTTATTTGCCTATTGTGTGATGTCTATATTTGACCCCAGCTACAGATATAGCATATATAATTTGATTCAGATACATTGTAATCCACACTGTTACCAAAGTGAGGGAAACATTTATATATACAAGTTGGTTAATTAAAAATTAAGATGGTGGGTATAGATATATGGTCGAAGGGAAAGTATGTATATTATATATATAAACAGACAAAGAAAAACTTGTCTCCCTCGTAACATGTGCTGACGAAATGGGACATATTTTGATTGTTTTTCCCTCCAACTCAAAAGTTTCCAAGGCTCCCACCCTTTAAAGGGGTTTGATTGTTTGTCCCAGAATCACTAATAGGACCTACACCTCTTAGATTTTTTTGACACAGCAATTAGAATCAGTTGGGTTGCATAAATGTGCTTGTTGAGTACATGGTTGTGTTAAGGATGAGACTTGAGTGGTGAGTAAATGATGACAGATATGGGAAGAAATAAAGTAAGAAGGTATGTGATGACCTATTATAAGAGATTAAACAACTGAAAAACACAAGTTTTGTTTTATCTTGCATGTGCACCAGAGTTGACATTCTTCATTATATTATACTAATTATCACTTCTTAATAGGGCATTACTATTGTCTGAAAATACACAGCCATTTTCTTTTCATCTACTTTGTTTTTGTACAAAGTTTATATAATTCCTGACAGGACATGTGTTAGCACTAAATATAAAATAATATTAATATTTTTTTAATTGTTCACTCTTTATAGTGATGGAATATATATATATATATATATATATATATATATATAT